>WBZS01000139.1_pt1 | contig 137994 bp, 127 predicted proteins | sample 5204201 | NCBI WGS metagenome assembly WBZS01 (sample SAMN12344357, study PRJNA552823) | activated sludge metagenome | biome: Activated sludge suspended growth; feature: Nitrification reactor; material: Wastewater; isolation source: activated sludge from nitrification reactor of wastewater... | reverse complement strand
AGCCCTGGCGGGCGCGCTGAAGTGCGCGGGCCCTGACCGCCGTCCGCCCCGCCGGCGACTCGCTCCGCCAACAGGATCAAGCCGCCTTCCGACCGCCCTCCCACCCACTCAAAACGACGAGGAGGCCTATCTTCATGTCATTAGATAGCTCATAGCGAATAAACATCTCTCCGAAATCATCAAATACAATTTGCTCCCCATCCGCAGTTCCGACGTGGACTCCGGGACCAAACAAGCTCCCCTCTTCGGCCAGACGGCGTACTTGAATACAGTCATGGAAACGGTTGTGGTCCTTCGCCCGTGCTGGAAGCTCAAAAACGGAAACAAAAAGCAGCTGTGTTGTAGCCACGCAAAACATTCCAAACTTTGTCTCGATCAACTCGCCTCTCATCACACCACCTTCACCTTGAGGTGCCCGCCGTCGCGGGTGAGGGCTGGAACACCCTGGCTTTGAGGTCCTTGGCCATCTCATCGGCTCCTGCGGATGGTCCCGCCGCCTGATAGCACGCGCGCGGATCGTTGTCGTTGGCGGGCCGACACGCCCCCCCCCCGCGCGCCGCCACTTTGTGATTTTCTCGTGGCACGGCTGCGACCCCACTTGTAATCACCCCGGACCATCATACCTTCCAGCGCGACAGGGTGCAGCGGCCGGGGGAGACGGCGGCGGCGCGGCAGGGGATGAGATGCCCTTGGCATGAGCATTCTCCCGAGCAGCCGGCGGCGGAGCCGGACCCCGAGGAGGACTTGCGTCCCATGGCCCACGCGCCCACGCCCAAGCAGCCCAATGCCGCCAAGAAGGCGAAGCGTCCGCAGCCGCGCACCTCGCTCGGTCCCGTCGCCGACCTCGAGCAGCACCTGCCCGCCGAGTGGTGGCGCAAGCTGTTCAATGCGCTCTACGTCAAAACCGACGGCGATGTGGTCGAGAACAGCGAGAATACGCGCCGCGACGTCGACTTCCTGGTGGCCGCCGCCGCCGTGCAGCCGCACAGCGCGATCCTCGACCTGTGCTGCGGCCAGGGGCGCCATTGCCTCGAGCTGGCGCGGCGCGGCTTCCGCAACGTGACGGGCGTCGACCGCTCACGCTACCTGATCCGGCTGGCCAAGAAGCGCGCCCAGGCGGAGAGCCTGTCCGTCGCCTTCAAGGAAGGTGACGCGCGGAACCCGCGCCTCAACGAGACCAGCTTCGACTGCGTCACCATCATGGGCAACTCGTTCGGCTACTTCTCCAACAAGCAGGACGACGAGAAGGTGCTGTCGACGGTCGGCAAGCTGTTGCGCCCGTCCGGCCAGCTCGTGCTCGACATCACGGACGGCGCCTACATGGCCGACCACTTCGAGCGCCGCTCATGGGAGTGGATCGACGAGCACCATTTCGTGTGCCGCGAGCGCTCCTTGTCGGCCGACCGCGAGCGCCTGATCAGCCGCGAAGTGATCGTGCATGACGAGATGGGCGTCATCGCCGACCAGTTCTATGCCGAGCGGCTCTACACCAAGGAGGGCATCCAGAAGCTGCTCGAGAAGTGCGGCTTCCGCAACGTGCGCCACCATGGCGGGACCGAGAGCCTGTCCGACCGCGACCAGGACCTCGGCATGATGGCGCGGCGCCTGCTGATCAGCGCCGACGCGCCGGTGATCGCGGCGAAGAAGCCGCGCGGCAAGGTGCAGCAGATCGACGTTACCGTGCTGCTCGGCGATCCGCGCCTGCCCGACCAGGTGAAGCTCGGCGGCCAGTTCAACCCCGAGGACATCGAGGTTGTGCGCCGCCTCAAGGACGCGCTGTCCGAGCTGCCGCAGTACAAGTTCCGCTACCTCGACAACCACGGCACGCTGGAGCGCGATGTCGCCGAACTGCGCACAGATCTGGTGCTCAACCTGTGCGACGAGGGCTTCAACAACGACCCCTTCAAGGAGCTGCACGTGCCGGCCATGCTGGAGGCGCGCGGCCTGCCCTACACGGGCTCTGGGCCGGCGGCGCTGGCCGCCTGCTACGACAAGGGACTGGTGCGCGCCGTCGCCATGACGCTCGACGTACCGGTGCCGCTGGAGACGTATGTGCGCCCGGGCGACCAGGGCGCCACGCTGCCCTCGGTGTTTCCCGCCATCCTGAAGCCCAACACCGGCGACAGCTCGCAGGGCATCACCAAGGACGCCGTGGTCACCAGCACCAAGTCGCTGATCGAGTACCTGGACCGCCTGCGCGCCGAGTTCCCGAAACGCTCGGTTCTGGTGCAGGAGTACCTGACCGGCGCCGAATACTCGGTCGGCCTCGTCGGCAATCCCGACCAGGGCCTGCGCGCGCTGCCGATCCTGGAAGTGGACTATACGAAGCTCGACCCGGAGCTGCCGCGCATCCTCGGCTACGAGTCCAAATGGGATCCGAAGAGCCCGTATTGGACGCAGATCCGCTACCACGAGGCGCTGAAGCTCTCCGAGCTCCAGCAGCAGCAGATGATCGAGCACTCGACGCGGCTGTTCGAGCGCCTGGGCTGCCGCGACTACGCACGCTTCGATTTCCGCGCCGACGCCCGGGGCGAGATCAAGCTGCTCGAGGTCAACCCCAATCCGGGCTGGTGCTGGGACGGCAAGATGAACCTGATGGCGGGCTTCGCCGGCCAGCGCTATTCGGACTTCCTCGGCCAAATCCTGGCGGCGGCAGTCGAGCGCTACGGCATCGTCGCCAAACCGCAGATGGTGGCCGGCAGCGGCGGCGCCGGCTCCGACGCCATCGCCTGACGCAGGACATCCATGCTCGCCGACAACGAGCGCATCATCGATGTGGCCGCCTCGGGAGCGGCACCCGCCCAGCGCCTCGGGGTTGCCACCTACGGCGACCCCGACGGCGTTCCGGTGCTTGCCTTCCACGGCGCGCCGGCGTGCCGGCTGATGTTCGCCTCGGCCGACACGGAGGCGCGCCGCCTCGGCCTCAAACTCATCGCGCCGGACCGCCCGGGCTACGGCCTTTCGCCGCTGGATGCCGGACCGGCCGGATCGGCGAAGCCGACGCTGGCCGGCCGCACCGACATGCACGTCGCCCTGGCGGACGCACTGGGCCTAGACCGCTTCGCCGTGCTCGGCATCTCGGGCGGCGCGCCCTACGCCACCGCGCTCGCCGCCCGCCTCGGCGACCGCATCACGGCGCTGGCGCTGGTGAGCCCCATGGGGCCGATCGCCGATCAGCTGGCGCTGGCGCCTTCCGAGCGCCCGCCCGTCTCCCTCGGCCACCGCATTTTCTTCCAGCGCTGGCCCCTGAAGCGACGGTGGGTGCTCTCCTGGGGCGGCAACGTCGGCCGCAAGGTGTTCCTCGCCTCGCCGGAGAAAATTGCCCACCTGCTCGGCAAGCTGTTCGGCGCCGCCGACAACCGCCTGTTGCGCCAGAAGCCGGTCACCGACGCGCTGATCGCCATGACGCGGGAAGCGGTGGCCGAGAGCATCGACGGCGGCCTCGTCGATCTCGACATCTTCGCGCGGCCCTGGGGCCTGGATTACGCGCGCATCACGGCACCTGCCGTGCTGTGGCAGGGCACCGCCGACAAGGTCGTGCCGGCGCATGTGGCGCTGCGGCTGGCGCGCCTCGTGCCCGGCTGCCGCCTCGTCACGCTGCCCGGCGCGGGCCACTTCTGGGTGCTCGGCCGCATCCGCGACGTGCTGGGCGAGATCAAGGCGCTGACGGCGGACACGATCGTGTCGCGCCGCCGCTCGCAATCGTGATATCCTCGGACGACGGTACAGATGGCGTCGGCACCGGGCTCGACGCATGGAAGCTTGCGACGCAGAACGCAAGTCCCAGGCCGACAACGAATGAGCGTCCAGGCGCGCTCATCGCCGGGGTGAACCGATGCCCTCGGGACAGCGTTAAAGGCGGGCCCACTCGCGTCCATCGATCGGAGGCCCCATGCCGCGCCAATTGCCGTCCCTGCTGGTCTTTGTCGCCCTGACGATCCTGGCGGCGCTGGTCGGCAGCCGCTTCATGCCGGGCGCCTGGTACGCGGGGCTCGCCAAGCCCACCTTCACGCCGCCCAACTGGGTGTTTCCCGTCGTCTGGCCGGTTCTCTATGTGTTGATCGCACTGGCCGGCTGGCTGGCTTGGCGCGCGCGCGCCTCGCTCGCGGTCACGGTCTGGGGCGGGCAGCTCGCCCTCAACGCGCTGTGGTCGTACCTGATGTTCGGCCTGCACCGGACAGACCTCGCCTTGGCTGAAATCATTCTCTTGTGGCTGGCCATCGCGGTCTTCGTCATCTCGGCCTGGAAACCGGCCCGCACCGCCGCGCTGCTGTTCCTGCCCTATCTGGCCTGGGTCAGCTTTGCCCTCCTGCTCAACTTCTCGGTCTGGCAACTGAACCGATAGCCCCCGGGGGCGCAGGTTCCTGCGTCCGTTCGCCTTGCATCACCTTCTCAAGGCGGGCAGCCGCGCGTGAAGGGCTGGCGAGCCGATGCGTTCCGCGCTAAGGCAAACGCCGATAGTCCGTGACCCCACAGGACCGGCAAGAGGACCCTCATGACCGAGAAGCTGGAAGACATCGCGAATGCCATGGTTGCGCCCGGCAAGGGCATCCTCGCCGCCGACGAAAGCTCCGGCACCATCAAGAAGCGCTTCGACAAGATCAAGCTCGACTCGACCGAGGACAGCCGGCGCGACTACCGCGAGATGCTGTTCCGCTCCAAGGACGCGATGAGCAAGTACATCTCCGGCGTCATCCTGTACGACGAGACCATCCGCCAGAAGGCCAAGGACGGCACGCCGCTGACCAGGCTGATGCAGGACGCCGGCTGCATCCCGGGCATCAAGGTCGACATGGGCGCCAAGCCGCTGGCGGGCTCCACCGCCAAGATCGAGACCGTGACGGAAGGGCTCGACGGCCTGCGCGAGCGCCTCGCCGAGTACCACAAGCTCGGCGCTCGTTTCGCGAAATGGCGCGCGGTGCTCGCCATCGACGACGGCCTGCCGTCCTTCAATTGCGTCAAGTCGAACGCCCATGCGCTGGCCCGCTACGCGGCGCTCTGCCAGGAGGCCGGCATCGTGCCGATCGTGGAACCGGAGGTGCTGATGGACGGCGCCCATTCCAAGCACGACATCGACCGCTGCGCCATGGTCACCGAGTGGACGCTGAAGACGGTGTTCGAGGAACTGTACCTCGCCGGCGTTACGCTCGAGGGCATGATCCTGAAGCCGAACATGGTCATCGCGGGCCAGTCGTGCCCGATGCAGGCGAGCCCGGACGAGGTTGCGGAGAAGACCGTGCTGGTGCTGAAGCGCACCGTGCCGGCGGCCGTGCCGGGCATCGCCTTCCTGTCCGGCGGCCAGTCGGACGAAGCGGCGACGCAGCACCTGTCGCTGATGAACGCGAACGGCGATCTGCCCTGGAAGCTGACGTTCTCCTATGGGCGCGCGCTGCAGGCGGCGGCGCTGAAGGCGTGGGGCGGCAAGGCGGAGAACGTCAAGGCGGCGCAGAAGGCGTTCACGCACCGCGCCAAGATGAACAGCCTCGCCGCGCTCGGCAAGTGGAGCGCCAAGCTGGAGAAGCCGGCCTGAGGGCGCGAGCCCCGGCGCCGGCGACAAGCTGACCGCATCCCGACAGCAAAGGGCCGCTCCTTGCGCGGAGCGGCCCTTCGTCATGTCCAGTCCGCAAGACTGGGCTCACTCCCATTCGATGGTGCCCGGCGGCTTCGACGTGATGTCGTACACCACGCGGTTGATGCCCTTCACCTCGTTGATGATGCGCGTCGCCGTGCGGCCGAGGAAGTCGTGGCTGAAGTCGTAGTAGTCGGCGGTCATGCCATCGGTCGAGGTGACGGCGCGCAGCGCGCAGACGTTGTCGTAGGTGCGGGCGTCACCCATGACGCCGACGGTGCGGACGGGCAGCAGCACCGCGAAGGCCTGCCAGATCTTGTCGTAGAGGCCGGCCTTGCGGATCTCGTCGAGATAGATGGCATCGGCCTTGCGCAGCACCTCGAGGCCCTCCGCCGTGATGGCGCCGGGCATGCGGATGGCAAGACCGGGGCCGGGGAAGGGATGGCGGGCGATGAAATGCTCGGGCAGCCCCAGTTCGCGGCCGAGCGCGCGCACCTCGTCCTTGAACAGCTCGCGCAGCGGCTCGACGAGCTTCAGGTTCATGCGCTCCGGCAGGCCGCCGACGTTGTGGTGCGACTTGATGGTGACCGACGGCCCGCCGGTGAACGACACGCTCTCGATGACGTCCGGATAGAGCGTGCCCTGGGCGAGGAATTCGGCACCGCCCACCTTGCGGGCCTCCGCCTCGAATACCTCGATGAACAGCGCGCCGATGATCTTGCGCTTCTTCTCGGGGTCGGAGACGCCGTCGAGGGCCTTGAGGAATTTCTCGCGTGCGTCGACGTGGACGAGCGGGATGTTGTAGGCGTCGCGGAACAGCGACACCACTTCCTCCGCCTCGTTCATGCGCAGCAGACCGTGATCGACGAAGATGCAGGTCAGCTGCGCGCCGACGGCCTCGTGGATCAGCACGGAGGCGACCGCCGAGTCGACGCCGCCCGACAGGCCGGAGATGACCTTCGCCTTGCCCACCTGGGCCTTGATCTTGGCGATCTCGGCCGTGCGGAAGTGCGCCATGGTCCAGTCGCCGGGCAAGCCGGCGATTCTGTGCACGAAGTTGGAGATCAGCCTGGCGCCGTCCGGCGTGTGCACCACCTCGGGGTGGAACATCGTCGTGTAGATGCGGCGCCTCTCGTCGGTGGCCACCGCGAAGGGCGCATTCTCGCTCGTCGCCTTGACGGTGAAGCCCTCGGGCAGCTTGGTGACGCGGTCGCCGTGGCTCATCCACACGGGGTAGCGCTTGCCCACCTCCCACAGCCCGTCGAACAGCGCCGAGCGCTCCCTGATCTCGACATCGGCGCGGCCGAATTCCGCGGCGTGCCCCCCCTCGACCACACCGCCCAGCTGCACGGCCGTGGTCTGCTGGCCGTAGCAGATGGAGAGGATCGGCAGGCCCGACTTGAACACCCAGCCGGGCGCGCGCGGGCTGCCGTCATGGGTGACGCTGGCCGGGCCGCCGGACAGGATGACGGCCTTCGGACGCAGGCGTTCGCGAGCCCCTTCGGCCTTGTTGAAGGGCACGATCTCGGAATAGACGCCAGCCTCGCGCACGCGCCGCGCGATGAGCTGCGTCACCTGGCTGCCGAAGTCGATGATGAGGACGGTGTCGGTGTGTGTCTCTGTCATGCCGAAGGCGGTAGCCCATCGGCGGACGCGAGGCAAGCCGGCGAGCCGGAGCGTGCGGTGGGCCGACAGCCGGGCGTGCCTTGGCGGAAGGGGTGGGATTCGAACCCACGGTGAGCTTGCACCCACGCCGGTTTTCAAGACCGGTGCCTTAAACCACTCGGCCACCCTTCCTTGACGCCGCCCGCAAGGGACTGCGCGCGCCGAGATCGCAGCACCGCACCCTCTGGCGAGCGGCGGACCGTACCGGGTTGCCACCCGACAGGCAAGGCGGTGAACGTGGAAGACAGCCAGTCCGGCGCGCGGCAGCCGGCGCCGGCAACGGAACAATCGCGATCGTTGAACACCTTGAACCCTGCCGCCCGACCGAAGGCGTGGGATCGCGACATCGCCATGTCGGCGTCGTCGGACGACGACGGCCGGACGCCCTACCTGCGTCGCCCGTTGCCGTCCGATACCGTGCGGCCCCAGGTCGTGCGCGCATTCGCGTGACGCAACGACGGCCGCGCGAAGCGGTACGTGTCTGGCCTACACACCGAGCATGAGCCGCAGGTTTTGCACGGCGGCACCCGAGGCGCCCTTGCCGAGATTGTCGAGCCGCGCCACCAGCACGGCCTGGCGGTGCTTGTCGCTGCCGAACACGGCGAGCTGCAGCCTGTCCGTGCCGTCGAGCGCCAATGCGTCCCAGCGACCGCCCGTCGCCTTCACCGCGTCCGGCACCAGCGAGACCAGCTCGGATCCCGCATAGCGCTCGGCATAGACGGCCTCGAGATCGGCGAGCTTCGGCCGGCCCGGCAGCGTGTCGAGATGCAGCGGCACCGAGACCAGCATGCCCTGCCTGAAGTTGCCGACCGAGGGCACGAAGATCGGCCGCCGCGACAGGCGCGCGTACTTTTGAATCTCCGCCACATGCTTGTGCTCGAGCCCCAGGCCATAGAGCTCGAAGGCCGGCGCCTTGCCGGTCTCATAAGCCTCGATCATCGATTTGCCGCCGCCCGAGTAGCCCGAGACGGCGTTGACCGTGACGGGGACGTCGGGCGGGAGCAGACCGGCATCAACGAGCGGACGCAGCAGCGCCACGGCGCCGGTCGGATAGCAGCCCGGATTGGAAACCAGACGCGCCGCGGCGATGGCCTTGGCCTGCTCCGGCGCCAGCTCGGCGAAGCCATACACCCAGCCATCGGCCACCCGATGCGCGGTCGAGGCATCGACGAAGCGCGGCCCATCGGCACCGAGCGAGGCGCCGAGGGCCACCGACTCCTTCGCCGCCTCGTCCGGAAGGCACAGCACGACGACATCCACCTGCCGCATCAATTCGCGGCGGGCGTCGGCGTCCTTGCGCTTCTCCGGCGCGATGGAGCGCACCGCGATGGCCGGCAGCGCGGAGAGGCGCTCGCGGATCTCGAGGCCTGTGGTGCCCGCTTCGCCGTCGATGAAGACGCTCGGCTTGCGCGTGTGTGGGCCCCGAGGTTGTGCAGCCATGGCGACGTGCCTTCCAGATAGCGTTCGGGCCCGCGCAACACGGACCCGAACCAAGTGGTCGAACGAGCGGTGTGGGATCACCCCCGTGTGCGATCGCCTACAGCCCTATTCGGTGTCGGATCGCCTTGCCGAGCGTCTCCGAGCAGCCCCAGCCGTAGGTCTGGCAGGTGACCTCGTGCGAGCCACGATAGACCATGTCGACCGCCACCCAGAGGATGATGGCGAGACCGAGCCAGGCGATCCACGGCATCCTGCCGAGAAGCCGAGCGATGAAGTGCGAGGCCACCGCCATCAGCAGGATGGCCATGGCGAGGCCGATGAACAGCACCAGCTGGCTCTTGCCCGCCGCGCCGGCGACGGCGAGCACGTTGTCCAGCGACATCGACAGGTCGGCGACGATGATCTGGCCGACGGCGGTGCGGAAGCTGACCGCGTTTTCGGGCTCATTGTCGGAGGCGACCTTGGCGTCGATCTCGTCGAGATCATGATGCTCGCCGTCCTTGATCTGGCGGAACATCTTCCAGCACACCCACAGCAGCAGGATGCCGCCGGCGAGCGTCAGGCCGATGATCGAGAGCAGCTGCTGCGTGACGCCGGCAAACAGCACGCGCAGCAGAACGGCACCGGCGATGCCCCAGAAGATGACCTTGGCGCGCATGTCCTTGCGCACCTGGGACGCGGCGATGCCGACGACGATGGCGTTGTCGCCCGCGAGCGTGATGTCGATCAGAAAGACCTTGAGCAGTTCATCGTAGTTCTGCTGCCACCAGGCAAAGGACATGGCTTGGCCAAGCTCGGCCAGGATTGCTTGCAGCATGTCGGGCAACGGCTCCTCTTCTGGGGATAGCGGCTGTCATGGGACAGCCCGCCCTGAATGGCCCACTGCCGAACGACAGCAGCGCGGTGCCCTCAGATGATCGAGGTTTAAGTGCGATGCCTCGCGGCGTCGGACAACCCCATGAGCCCGAAAAAGTCTCAGCCCGCGTGACGCGGGCTGAGGCGGTGTTGCCAATTTGCCAGAACGCGGAGCTGTTTGGCCGGCGCGGCCGCGGAGCGGGCGGCCGAAGCGCCAGCGAGGGAGCCTTAGCGCTTGGAGAACTGGAAGCTGCGGCGAGCTTTCATCTTGCCGTACTTCTTGCGCTCCACCGTACGGCTGTCGCGGGTCAGGAAGCCGCCCTTCTTGAGCACGCCGCGCAGATCCGGCTCGTAGTAGGTGAGCGCCTTGGAGATGCCGTGACGCACGGCGCCGGCCTGACCCGAGAGGCCACCCCCCATGACCGTGACGTTGATGTCGTACTGGTCGGTGCGGGCGGCGGCGCCGAGCGGCTGCTGAAGCAGCATCTGCAGCACGGGACGGGCGAAATACGCCTTGTAGTCCTTGGCGTTGACCGTGATCTTGCCCTTGCCGGGCTTCAGCCAGACGCGGGCCACCGCGTCCTTGCGCTTGCCAGTGGCATAGGCGCGGCCGAGCTTGTCGAGCTTCTGCACGTGCACCGGAGCGGCGTCGGCCACGGTGGCGACCTTGCCGCCGCCGAGATCGCCGAGGGACTTGATTTCAGTTGCCATGATCAGGCCCTCGAATTCTTGCGGTTGAGCTTGGCCACGTCGAGCGCGACCGGGTTCTGCGCCGCGTGCGGATGCTCGGCGCCCTTGTAGACCTTGAGGTTACGCATCAGGCGGCGCTGCAGCGGACCGCGGTTGAGCATGCGCTCCACCGCCTTCTCGATGACGCGCTCGGGGTGCTTGCCCTCGATGATCTGGCGCGGCGAGCGCTCCTTGACGCCACCGGGATAGCCGGTGTGCCACTGGTAGCGCTTGTCCTCGAACTTCTTGCCGGTGAACACGACCTTCTCGGCGTTGACGACGATGACGTTGTCGCCGCAGTCGACGTGGGGCGTGTAGATGGCCTTGTGTTTGCCCTTCAGGCGGGTGGCGATGATGGTCGCCAGACGACCGACAACGAGACCGTTGCCGTCGATGACGATCCACTTCTTCTCCACCTCGCCGGGCTTGGCGACGAAGGTAGTCATGGGCAGAACTCCTGCCATTGGCGTGCGGCCTCGCGCGATCGAAAAACGAACAGCGCGGGACGAACGACCGTTGCTGGGGTGGGCGGGCGGTCGCGGCAGCGGGCGCTCTCCCCGAAACGGGGCGCACGAGCCGCGAGCAAACCGAGGCGCTCGGGCGCGAGGCCCGAACACGTGCGCTTCGTTTATGTGCACGCCACGGCGACGTCAACACAAAACTCATGGCCATGCAATTTTTCGCGCTGAATCAATGTGATGACGCATGCGGTATCATAACACCTGCGGCGTGGTGCTATTGCACCGCACTCAGCAGCCTCGCCGAACCGGCCGCGCCCTGACCGAAACCGAACACGGCTGCGAACTTATCCGCGGACGCAGCAGGCTCTTTCGTAATCTCGACCAAGTCGTGGGGTGGAATGCGCGACGGATGGCCCTATACTCATGCGTAATCCAGACTCGCGTGGTGAACACGAGCGAGACCAGTGCAACAGGGAGGCGCGGATGCGGCGCGGTTTGAAGCGGGCGGCTATGATGGCGGTGGCGGCCATGGCGGCGATCTCGGCGATGACGTTCGAGACCGGCGTCTCGCTGGCGCAGGACGTCAAGCAGATCCCGCTCAGCGAGAAGCAGGTGAACGGCTTCGTGACGGCGCAGAAGGATCTGGCGGCCATCGCCGGCAAGATCCAGGCGGCCGGCGACAAGCCCGACCCGGCTCTGCAAAAAGAACTGGAAGACATCGCCAAGAAGCACGGCTTCGAGAGCTTCACGGAGCTGGACGACGTTGCCGCCAACATCTCGATCGTCATGGCGGGCCTCGATCCGCAGACCGGCAACTTCGTCGATCCGCTCGAGGCCCTGAAGAAGGAACTCGAGGACGTGAAGGCGGACGCCTCGATACCGGAGGCCGACAAGAAGCAGCTGGTCGATGAACTGTCCGAAGCGCTGCGCACCACGCCGCCGCTGCAGCACAAGGACAACATCGAAGTGGTGAAGAAGCACCGCGCCGAAATCGAAAAGGCGCTGCAGTAACACGCGAGGGGGCCGCGCCGGATTTGCAACGGCGTCAGGCTGTTCTCGCGTCGGCTTAAGGTTGTCTCTCGCCCCTGGCCGCCTGAGGACCTGAGGAGGAGCCAGCCCACCTCTCCATGGCCGGGCTTGACCCGGCCATCCAGAGCCATTTGCGCGACGCAAGGGCTCATGACGGAGTTCCAAGTTGCGGGTCTTGGCACGCGATGTCGAAGTGGCCCCATGCGTCACTCCGCTGGGGCGACCATTTGACGGGGTTTGCCCGCGCGCAATGGATTTGACCACGGCGTTGACGCGTCGTCCTGCCGGTGTTTGGATCATGCCGATTGGCGACATCGGAAACCGGACCGGATGAACATCAGCCCTGCCGAGCAGGCCCACAGCCTCGTGCGCATTGCAGCGCCCGAGGCCGGCGTGCGCCTGCTCACGCTCGCGCAACCGAAGTCGCGCAATGCTCTGTCGCTGGCCATGATGGCCGCGCTGCACGCCGCCATTGCCGAGGCGGCCGCAGCCAAGGAGGTCCGCGCGGTGGTGCTCGCCGCCGAAGGGCCGGCCTTCTGCGCCGGCCATGACCTGAAGGAGCTGACGGCCCACCGTGGCGACGCGGACGGCGGGCAAGCCTTCTTCGCCGACACCATGGGCCGCTGCGCGGCCTTGATGCAGGCCATCGTTGCCTGCCCGAAGCCGGTCGTCGCTGCCGTGCAGGCAACCGCCACGGCGGCCGGCTGCCAGCTCGTCGCCACCTGCGATCTTGCCGTTGCCGGCCAATCCGCCAAGTTCTGCACGCCCGGCGTCAATATCGGCTTGTTCTGCTCGACACCGATGGTCGCGCTGACCCGCAACGTGCCGCGCAAGCGGGCCATGGAAATGTTGCTGCTGGGCGAACTGATCGGTGCCGAGGATGCGGCGCAGTGGGGCCTCGTCAACCGCGTCGTCGCCGACGCCGAGGTGCTGCCCGCCGCGCTGGCCCTGGCGCGACAGATCGCAGAGCGAGCGCAGGCGACGGTCGCCATCGGCAAGCAGGCGTTCTACACACAGATCGAGCAGCCTCTGGCCGGCGCCTACGACTTCGCCGCCGAGACCATGGTGCGCAACATGATGCTGGCCGACGCCAGCGAAGGCATCTGCGCCTTCATCGAGAAGCGCAAGCCGGAGTGGCGCCAAGACTGAGCGCGCGCATGGCGCGGCGCGCAGCCGCCCGTGCGCTGCCCACCTACGCGCTGGAAACGCCGATTGGCGAAGTGCCGCGCACACGAGGTGTCGCATGACCAAGTCGCCGCTGCCGCAGCATCTCTCGCTCGTGACGCTCGGCGTCGCCGACGTGGCGGCCTCACGGGCCTTCTACGAGGGGCTGGGCTTGCGCGCCGCGGGCTTCGACAGCCCGCACGTGGTCTTCTTCGATATGAACGGCACCATCCTGGCGCTGTTCGGGCGCGCGGCATTGGCCGAGGATGCCACCGTGTCGGCCGACGGCCAGGGCTTTCGCGCTGTCTCGTGCGCCTTCAATGTCGGCTCACCGCAAGCAGTCGATGCGGCGCTCGACTTCGCGGTTGCACATGGCGCGCGACTGATCAAAGCCGCCCACAAAGTTTTCTGGGGCGGTTATTCGGGTTATTTCGCCGATCCCGACGGCCACCTGTGGGAGGTCGCGCACAATCCATTCTGGCCGCTCGACGACGACGGGCGGCCGACGTTGCCGCCGCCCGCCTGACAGAAGCCTGATTGCGCATTCGGACTTTGGTCCGAACCTGAAAACCGAGCGCCACCCCGTGCGCCACTGCAAAACCGGCTCGACGGGGCGCTCCCGCCACCCGCCTCAGATCGCGAAGTCGTCGACCTTGGCGCCCTTCTTCAGGCGCAGCACCAGCCAGTTCGGCTTGCGACCGCGACCGGTCCAGGTCTGCGAGCGATCATCGGGATTGGCGTATTTGGCGCTCGACGCGGCGCGTCCACGACCGCCGCGCGCCGCGCCGAAAAGCTCGGCGACGGTGAACCCGTGCGAGGCCACCAGCGCCTCGACCTTGCCCTTGACCTCGGCACGATCACGGTCGCGGGCCGAGGAGAGCGCCTTGGCGACGGCGTTCTCCAGCTCGACCAGATCTTTCAAGGATAACTTGTCGACATTGATGGCAGCCATTTTTCAGCTCATGTCCTTTACAGGATTGGGGCAGGCAGTCGCAAGGCAATCCCCGAATTGGATCGGCGAATTGCGCGCCTGCATTCGATACTGCGCGTGCAAATGCGATTCAATGACAAAAACGACATTTCGGACAGGTATTGGCAATTGACAGGTATTGGTGAATTGCCGCGTCGTCTTTCGAGGCCCGGGCGAGGCTCGCCGCGTCGGGTGGTCGCACGGCCATGCAGAAATGGCGCGATGCCGTCACGCGCGCCGTCACGCGCCGGGCAACCCGCACGTCAGAGGGTGCGTTGTGGGGGGCCGTGTCGAAAGCGCCCGCGCGCGCATGGGCGGGGAACCATGGGCGAGGATCAGTGAACAGGCCTGCATCGGTGCTTGTCGCCAGCCGGCCCCGCCGCTACGGTGCGGCTCCACAAATCCCCAACGCTCTGGTCAACTAATCTGATCCGGTGATCATCATGACGCTGAAACTCCCCGAACTGCCGTATGCCTATGACGCGCTGGCCCCCTTCATGTCGGCCGAGACGCTGCAGTTCCACCACGACAAGCACCACCTCGCCTACGTCGACAACGGCAACAACCTGCTCGCGTCCGGCAAGTATGCCGGCAAATCGGTCGAGGAGATCTGCAAGGCGGCCTACGAGGCCAAGGACCAGCCGGTCATCAACAATGTCGGACAGCATTGGAACCACGTGCATTTCTGGCAGTGGATGAAGAAGGACGGCGGAGGCAGGAAGCTGCCCGGCAAGCTGGAAAAGCTGGTTGCCGAGTACGGCGGCTACGACAAGATGCGCAACGACTTCATCGAGGCCGGCAAGACGCAGTTCGGCTCCGGCTGGTGCTGGCTGGTGGTCAAGGACGGCAAGCTCGCCGTCACCAAGACGCCCAACGGCGAGAACCCGCTGATGCACGGCGCCCAGCCCATCCTCGGCTGCGACGTCTGGGAGCACAGCTATTACATCGACTATCGCAATGCGCGGCCGAAATACCTGGAAGCGTTCGTCGACAGCCTGGTCAACTGGGAGCATGTCGAGAAACTGCTCGGCTGAACGGCTGAACCGGCCCTGGTCTCCGGCGAGACCTGCCAACCACGAGTTGCATGACGCATCCGAGGCCGCCCTCTAAGAGGCGGCCTCGGATCGTTTTGAGCGCCAACACTCCGTGCAGTATCCTGCCACTTGCCGCCATTCCAAGCGTGGGGGAGCCCGGGACTGTGGCCCTCGGGCGACGAGCGATGCAAAACCATGGCCGGGGCCCACGCAGGTCGCGCACCGTGTATTGCCCGCTCCCCCGACGATCGCTAAAGCATTGATCGGATGTTTTGTTGCGATGAGGAGCGTGAGTGCAGCGGCGTAAGGTCGAGAGCAGGTGGTCCGGTCGGCGGCTGGTCAGGGCGATGGCTTCGCTCCTGCTGTTCTTGCCGTTGTGCACCGGCATGCTGGCCGGCTGCTCGCCACGCCCGTCCGCGAACCTGCTCGTGCCGGCTGACCGGGCGCCGATGTTCACGCCCAAGGCCCGGATTCTGGTCGCCACCACGCGCGAGCGCTCGAAGACCGATCCGGACGCCTTCACGGCCAACCGGGCGCACGCGCTGAACTATGCCGACATCACGGTCTCCATTCCGACGCGCCACCACACCGGTGATATCGAGTGGCCGGACCAGACACCGCCCGACCCGACCCGCCATTTCATCACCGTCGACCGCACCGGCCTGGAGCGCGAGCAGTTCTTCTCCGCCATCCGCGCCCGTTTCCGCGCGGGTGGCCCCGAGCACGACGAAGTGCTGATCTTCGTCCACGGCTACAACTCGCTGTTCCAGGAAGCCGTCTATCGCTTCGCGCAGATCGTACACGACACCGGCTTCAAGGGCACCGCGATCCTGTTCGCCTGGCCCTCGCGGGGCTCCACGCCGCTCTACGTCGCCGATCGCGAGGCGAGCACCTACTCGCGCGACTACCTCGAGCAGCTGCTGGTCGATCTCGGCGCCATGGGCGAGGTGCGCAGCATCAACATCATGGCCCATTCGATGGGCAACTGGCCGGTCATCGAGGCCCTGCGCCAAGCCCGCATGAAGGGCCACGGCTCGTTCAATGGCAAGCTGGCCGAGGTCATCATGGCGGCCCCCGACCTCGACGTCGGCGTATTCCGCACCGAACTCGACACCATCGGCAAGCTGCCGCGGCCGCTGACCATCATGGTCTCGCGCGACGACAACGCCTTGGCCCTGGCACGCACCCTGGCCGGTGGCATCGACCGCGTCGGCTCGGCCGACCTGTCCGACCCCCGCGTCGTCGCGGCGGTGAAAAAGTATAACCTGCGCGTGGTCGACCTGACGGGCGTCAAGAGCAAGGACTCGACCAACCACGTCAAGTTCGCCCAGTCGGCCGTCATCACGGAAGCCATCGGCCGCGGCCTGTCGAGCGAACGCAGGGCCGGCGGACTGCTCAACCAGGGTGGCGTCATCCAGGCCGTCACCGACGTCGGCCAGAGCATCGTCAACGTGCCGTCAACCATCATCGGCCTGCCGTCCCTCCTGCAGGGCCTGGACTGAGACCGGCGCCGCTCTGACGCCCCCCAAGCTTGAAGGCCCACGAAGCTGGCCCCACGTCGCCGGGGTGCTGGGATCAGCCCTTCGGCATTCCTCGCCGCCGCATCATTCTCGCCCAGGCCTGCAGGGCGATCGGCGTGCCGGCGCAACGCTCTGCCGGCCTTGGGTGCAATCTTTGGCCTGACGGCTCCGGCAAATGCCGCCGTGCGGGCCAAATGTCGGCCTACTGGCGCCGCGTTTGCGGTGTGCCGTGCCTGGAGTGGAAGGATGGTCTCCCCCGGCCGCGCGTGGCAGCCCCAGCCCGCACGCGCCGGTGCCGTCACCTTCCGTAGCCGTCCAGGACATGGCTCCCCCGTGACCCAGCTCTCGCGTGCCTCGGCCCCGCTGTTGCTCGTCTGCGCTCTCGCCGCCGCCCTCGCCGGCTGCTCGAACCGCGTCGAGCGCTTCGACTCGTATCCGCGCTACGGCTCCGACTACTCGCGCCTTGGCGGTCCCCCGGGCGCCAATGGCGGCGCCGGTGCCAAGGCACCGCGCTGAACCGCCGCGCGCTCCGCGGCCGTACCGAAGCCGCCCCGACGTCGTCATGTCGCTGGTGAAGCGGATCGCGGTCTGCTGGAGGCCCCGATCACGCCCGCTTCGCGAGCCACCCGATCCGACAGCCGCCCACCTTTGGCTTCGCCGGCAGATCGTCACTGAGCGGCGCGGGTGCCCCACCTGTCGCACACCGCTTCCCCCTCGCCGCCCCGCCGGCGATGGCGCCCGGGATCACTGAAGCCGCAGCTGCCCGCGCCCGACTGACCGGCTACCACGCGCCCGCCGCGCCCTTTCGGGCCAGCGCGAAAACGGGGCGCCGTTTAGCGGTTCATTAATTGGCCCCTGCCCATACTGGCCTTGAACACGAAGACCAGCAGCGGCACGCCCGGCGGCCACGACGCTTGCCGTGCCGCATCCCATCCGCGCCCCAGGCATTTCAACCCCACCGCTTTTCACGGCAGGACCGGCCCTCATGCCTCTCGTCTCGAGTCAAAGCGCGCGGCGCCCCATTGTCGAACGGCTGCGCCAGGCGCAGGACCGGCGCCGCTACCCTCGCTTTCCCATGGCACTGCTCGGCCGCTTCATGCGCGCCAGCAAGCAGGAATATCCCGGCAAGCTGCACGACATCTCGGTCGGCGGCGCCGCCATCATGTCACCGATCGAACCCGAGCTTGGCGAGCGCATCGTCGCCTCGTTCGACCAGATCGGAGTCATCGAGGGCACAGTGGTGCGCCTGATCCCGGGCGGCTTCGCGATCCAGCTGACGGCGACGCAGCACAAGCGCGAGAAGCTCGCCGCCCAGATCACCTGGCTCATCAATCGCCACGAGCTGACCAGTGCCGAGGATCGCCGCCACGAGCGCATCGCGGTCGCCCACAAGCTCACGACGCTGAAGCTGGCCGACGGCATCCTGGTCGAAGCCCGCCTGCTCGACGTCTCCATCTCGGGCGCTTCCGTCGGCACCAACGCGCGTCCGCCGATCGGCGCCGATGTGCTCGTCGGTCGCCTCAACGCCCGCGTCATGCGCCACCACGACCAGGGTATCGGCGTGCAGTTCGTCGACATCCAGGACCCGGAGGCGCTGCGGCGTCATTTCGACTGAAGGCCGGGAAAAAGCCATGCGGATCGATGCGAGCGGAAACCAGGGCAGCGCCACGCAGTTGTACGTGGGCACGCGGCTGGTCTGCTTGCCCCCGGTCCTGATCGTTCCAGTTGCCGTCGTAGCCAAGGTATGCGTGCCATGCGTCGTGTCGCAGGTTTTCTGAACGTCACAATGCTGTCGACATTGGGGTTCGCCGCGGTTGCGGCACAGACTCCGGCCGTCGCCCAGTCGGCGGCGCAGACCGTCGTCATGCGCGCCGATCCGCCGCGTGCCGACGTGCGCGAGACATCGCGCGGCGAAACGATCTCGCCCTACAAGCGCGTGTTCGGCTCCACGCAGCCACCCTACGGCTTCGTGCGCTTCTGCGAGGAGGAGCCGGAGGAGTGCAGGGCCGGTGCCGCCGAGGAGACCCGCTTCAATGCCACGCCGCAGCGTCTCTCCCAGCTCGACGAGATCAACCGCCACATCAATCGCGCCATCCAGCCGATCACCGACCTCGAGCACTACGGCGTGACGGAATACTGGTCGCTGCCGAAAGACGGCAAGGGCGACTGCGAGGACTATGCGCTGCTCAAGCGTAAGACGCTGATCCAGCTCGGCTGGCCGATCAGCGCACTGCTGTTGACGGTCGTGCGCGACGAAAAGGGTGAAGGCCACGCCGTGTTGACCGCGCGAACCGCGCAGGGCGACTTCATCCTCGACAACAAGAACGACGAGGTGCGCGTCTGGCATACGACGGGCTACGACTTCGTCATGCGTCAGTCGTTCCTGGATCCGCGCACCTGGGTGTCGCTCGACCCGACCGACGGCAGCGCGCCGGCCGCCATTGCCGGCGTCAAGCCGCAAGGCCGCCGCTGAAGTGGAGGTTACAGGGGACAGGTTACAGGGAAGAGGGATTAGGGATTAGGCTGCCAATCTGGCACCACTGCCTGTCCCCTGTCCCCTGTCCCCTGTCCCCTGTCCCCTGTCCCCTGTCCCCTGTCCCCTGTCCCCTGTCCCCTGTCCCCTGTCCCCTTCACTCGGCTTGCGGCTTCATGCCCCGGGCGAAACGCCGCCAATTCTCGACGTAGCGCGCGGCCGGCCCGGCGATGCGGGCGACATCGGCGTCGACAAGCGTGCGGATGATCTTGCCCGGCGAGCCCAGAACCATGGAGCGCGGCGGGATTACCTTGCCTTCGGGGATCAGCGTATTGGCGCCGATCAGGCATTCCTCGCCGATCTCGGCGCCGTTCATGACGATGGACCCTATGCCGATCAGGCTGCCGCGCCCGATCGTGCAGCCGTGCAGCATGACCATGTGACCGATGGTGACGTCCGGCCCGATGGTCATCGGAAAGCCGGGGTCGGTGTGCAGCACGCAGCCTTCCTGTACGTTGGAGCGCTCGCCGATGCGGATCGGCTCGTTGTCACCGCGGATGGAGGTGCCGAACCAGACGGAGGCATCCTCAGCCAGCTCGACGTTGCCGACCACGATGGCGTTGGGCGCCACCCAATAGCGGCCACTGGCGGGCAGGCGCACGCGCGTGCCATCGAGTTCGTAAAGGGGCATGTGGCGCCGGCTCCCTCTATGTCAGGCCGCAGGCTCAGATGTGCCAGGCTGCAGGCTCGGTCAGGCGTTGGGACTGTGGTGGCAGGACATTCGGGGGCAGCGCCGCGCAGGACCCGACCGGAGGGCCGAGGCCGGCGCCCACATGCGTCAAGCGTCGGCGAGGTCCATTTCCAGGATGCACATCTGCACCTGGTATTCGGTCTCGCCGTCCTCGACGATCTTGTACAGCGTGGCGACGAACTCGCCGCCGATAAACACCTCGGCCATGTCCTTCTTCTTTGGCTGCGGGCGGATTTCGACCGACGCGTTGCCGAACGTCTTGCGCATGTAGCCCTGCAGCTTGGCCAGTTCTTCCTTGTTCAAGTCGATCCTCCTCGAGGGAAAAGCCGGGCCTGCCGGAGGGACGCGCCCGGATAGCGCCGCCCCGGTCAGGCACGATTGCAACGGTGAACGGCGGGTCTAGCCCTGTTGCCGGCGCTTGTGAACCGGCAAATGTGGCCGACCGGACGCAGACCGCCGGCGCCAGGGGAAGCCCGGCTCAGATGATATACTCGTCGCTGGTGCCGTGGCCGGGCCCCAGCAGCTGATCCATGGTGCGCGAAGGCTCCGAGCAGCCGGCCGTTCCGACCACCTTGGCCGGCACGCCGGCAACCGTCGTGTCGGGCGGCACATCCGCCAGCACGACGCTGCCGGCGGCGACCCGGGCGCAGTTGCCGACCTTGATGTTGCCGAGGATTTTCGCACCGGCACCAATCAGCACGTTGGCGCCGATCTTGGGATGCCGGTCGCCTGTCTCCTTGCCGCTGCCGCCAAGCGTGACGGCGTGCAGGAAGGAGCAGTTGTCGCCCACCACCGCCGTCTCGCCAACCACGAGGCCGGTGGCGTGATCCAGCATGATGCCCTGGCCGAAGCGCGCCGCCGGATGGATGTCGGTGCCGAACAGCCGGCTCGACTGGCTCTGCAGATAGAGCGCCATGTCGCGGCGCCCGGCCAGCCACAGCTCGTGCGCGAAACGATGCGTGACGAGCGCATGGAAGCCCTTGAAGTAGAGCAACGGCTCGATGAAACGCGCGCAGGCGGGATCACGGTCGTAAACGGCCGCGAGATCGGCACGGAACATCGGCCCGAGCTGCGGTTTTGCGTCCAGCACGCCGCGAAAGATCTGACCGATCAGATGCGCGTCGACGTCGGCATGGTCGAGCCGCTGCGCCAGACGGTGGCAGATGGCATCCTCGAGACGAGAATGGCTCTGTACGGTCGCATAGATGAAGCCGCCCAGCGCCGGCTCGGCCGAACTCGCCTGAGCCGCTTCGCCCAGCACCTGCGTCCAGATCGGATCGATGGTGGCCACCGTCCCCTTGACCGTTCCCTTGGCCGCCGCCTGCGGCTGCGCGGCATTCTTCGCGGACATTGCCAAATACCTTCTCGTCAAACGCCTGCCCAGGCCACCCTGCAGCCGACATCCATGCATCCCACATGGAGATGACCGGGCCGTTGCGCCAAGGGCTGGGGAGCAATGCCCCGGACATTGCCCCTGACGCACGGACCCTGACGCCACGGCCCGGCGACCGGCTGATTTGGAGGGCAGTGTATCCCACCTCGCGGGGCCTTGCCCACCCATCGGATGGACCACCTCGGCCACGCACCCACCAGACATGGCGTTCCCTGAAGAACGGCGCAAGCGGCCCAGGGCTGGCCGGCAACAGCCTTGACCCGCCCGACCCGATCGCGCAATCCGGAGCCGGCCCGCGCAGCCCGCCGACGCGCGCTGCCACGCCCTTTCCTTCCCGCCAGCCAGGAGCACGCGCCCCATGTCCACGTCCCCCGCCGGCCCCAAGCTCCGCCTCACCACCGAGGACGGCATCGGCTGGATCGCGGCCGACAACCCCGAGCGCATGAACGCCTACACGGCGGCCATGTGGGAAGCCCTGCCCGGCCTGCTGCGCAAGGCGGAAGCCGATGATGCCATCCGCGTCGTCGTGCTGCGTGGCGCCGGCACGCGCGCCTTCTCGGCCGGCGCCGATATCTCCGAGTTCGAGACCTCGCGCACGGGCGAGGCCGCCAAGGTCTACGACCGCCTCAATCATCAGGCGTTCGCAGCACTCAGCGACTGCGCCAAGCCTACGATCGCCATGATTCACGGCCACTGTCTCGGCGGCGGGCTCGGCATCGCGGTGTGCTGCGACCTGCGCCTCGCCGACGAGGCGGCGCAGTTCGCCATCCCCGCCGCCAAGCTCGGCATCGGCTACAATCCGCGCTGGGTGCGGCCGCTGCTCGGCGTGGTGTCGCCGCCCAGCGCCAAGGAGATCCTGTTCACCGGCCGCCGCTTCACCGCCGCCGACGCGGCCCGCATGGGGCTCGTCAATCGCGTGCTGGCGGCCGACAAGCTCGAGGCCGAGACGCGGGCGCTGGCCGCCGAGATCGCCGGCAACGCGCCGCTGTCGGTGCTGGCCGCCAAACGCGCCATCGACGAGCTGACGCGGGCGCCGGAGCACCCGGATACCGCGACGCTGGATGCCATGGTGCAGGCGTGCTTCACCAGCGCCGATTATGCGGAAGGCCGGCGCGCCTTCCTGGAGAAGCGCAAGCCGCGGTTCGAGGGCAAGTGAGGGCATGAGCACGCTGCGCAACGGTCGCTTCGCGAGCAGGGCTGCCGCCCTGCGGACCCGCGGCACCCGCGGCAGGGGACACCCCTGCCAAGCCGGGTTTTCGGCCCGTTTTTCGGCCCTGGCGCTGGTGGTCATGGCGATGGGCGTGGCACCGGGATATGCCGCGCCGCCGCAAGCGTGCTTTGCGCCCGACAGCCTTCCCGTGCGCGCTGGCGATCCGAGCCCGGTGAAGGGCAACCACGCCTTCGATCGTTCGGACGCCGCGCACACTCTGGCGCCGTTCGCGCCCGTGCCGACACATCTGCGCGGCGCCATCCGCCGCGTTGAGGTCCCCAAAGGTCAGAAGCTGATCGCCCTCACCTTCGACCTCTGCGAGCAGCCGGGCGAGATCGCCGGCTATGACGGCGCCATCATTGATTACCTGCGCGCCGAGGGCATCAAGGCGACGCTGTTCGTCGGTGGCAAATGGATGAAGAGCCACGACGAGCGCGCCCGCCAGCTCATCGCCGATCCGCTGTTCGAGATCGCCAATCACGGCTGGGCGCATCGCAATCTGCGCCTCATCGCGGGCGACGCGCTGCGCCAGGAGATCGAGGGGCCACAGCGGGCCTACGAGATGGCGCGCAGCAAGCTCGCCGCCGCGCAATGCCTGCCGCCGGGGGCAGGCTCATCCTCGCGTCCGGCACCGGCGCGCATGGGGCTGTTCCGCTTCCCCTACGGCGCCTGCAATCAGGCCGCGCTCGACGCCGTCAACGACGCCGGACTGCTCGCCATCCAGTGGGACCTGTCGACCGGCGATCCCTCGCCGTCGCAAGGCGCCCAGGCCATCGCCGAAACGATCGTGCGCCAGGCCCGGCCCGGCTCCATCGTCATCGCGCACGCCAACGGGCGCGGCTTCCATACCGCCGCGGCGCTGCCCCTCGCCATCCCGAAATTGAGAGCGGCCGGCTATCGCTTCGTCACCGTCGGCGAGTTGCTGGCCGCCGGCCGGCCCGTCGTCGAGCCGCGCTGCTACGACAGCCGCCCCGGGGATACCGACCGCTACGACCATCCGCTCGGTCTGGCCGTGGGCAAGCGTCCGGGCGGCGCGCCGGCCCGGTCTGCCGCTGCGGCCGAGACGACCGAAATCCTGCCCTGGGCAGCCGCCGCCGCGCCCGCCGGCCGCGCCCAGCCTCAGCAGCCGCCCCCGCGTCGGCGTGTCACCGACCCGCAGCGCCCGGCGGCCTCCCCGCAAGCCGCGGCGCAACCGCAGCCCGAGCCGGTCAAGCAGCCGGCGTCATCCGGCTGGTTCAAGTGGCCATGGCAATAGACGCCGCACCAGACGCCCCGCCGTTCGCAGCCGAGCGCTACGACCTTGGCGACGGGCTCGGCGTCGCGCGCATGACGGGCGATGAAGGGCGCGCCATGGGCGCTGCCTGCGCCGCCATGGAACCGTGGCTCAGCTATCCGTTCAGCGACGCCCAGCTGTCGGCGTTTTTCACCACCTGCGAGCCGGACGCGCCGCGCTTCGCGGTCCGCAGCGCCTCGCCGGCCGCACTTGCCGGCGCGGTGCTGGCTGGCGCGCTCGTCGTGCGCCGCAACTGGTTTCGCGGGCCCTACATCCACATGCTGGTGGTCCTGCCGCCATGGCAGGGGCGGGGCCTCGGCGCGCGGCTGCTCGGCTGGGCCGAGGCCGAGGCGCGCGCAGGCGGCGACCGCAACCTGTGGATCGCCGTCACCGAGACCAACCTCGGCGCCCGCCGGCTCTACGAGCGCTTCGGCTTCGCGGCGGTGGCGACCCTCGACGGCCTCGTCACCGACCACCGCAGCGAAGTCCTCATGCGCAAGCGCCTCGGATAGCGACAGGGAACGGGGGCACTGGCCCGATTGGGCCACTTGAGATGCTTGACCTCGAGGAGACGGTGGCGGGCGACATCCGCGCGGGATGCCGCGCTGATCGTTGTCCGAAGGCCTGAAGACTTGTATCGTCCGCGAGGGCGTCATTTCACACTACCGGAGTGCTCTGATGTATTTTCCGCGGCCCGCTATTCAGATCCCAGCCACCGTCGCATCCGGTCTCACACGTCGATCGCCCCCGCCCACATCCGTTCGCCGCCTCACGCAACTCGCGCTCTCGGGCGCGCTCGCACTCGCGGTCGTCGCGGGCGGGCCGGCGCGCGCGGAGCCACCAGGGCCGTTGATCGAGCTATCCGACGACATGTCGCGTGGCGAACTCTTCACGCGTTTCGTGGCGCCGCAAGTCGGCATGCGCTCTTTGGCGCGCACCTTCACCTTTCCCGGCGACGCCGAGAAGGATGGCAACAAGCCGCGCTCCGATACGTTCGGCATCGACATCTCGCACCACAACGAGAGCCGCTGCAATTGCAAGATTGATTGGGCCACGTTCCGCGACCACAAGGTGAGCTTCGTCTACCTGAAGGCGACGCAGGGCGCGCGCTACTTCGACAAGACGTTCGAGCGCAACTGGAATGCCATCGGAAAGCTGGCACCCGAAAAGCGCTTGTGGCGCGGCGCGTATCACTTCCTCTCGTCCGATGTCGATCCGGCCGAACAGGCGCGGCATTTCCTTCGCGTGATGCCGAAGCTCGGTGCCGGCGACATGGCACCGTGCCTCGATCTCGAGTGGGACATGCAGAAGTCCGGCAACGACCAGCGCGTCGATGCCTGGGAGCGCGTGCCCAAGGCGGAGATTGCCAGGCGCGCGCTGATCTGGCTGCGTGAGGTCAAGGCCGCCACCGGCAAGACTCCGATCATCTACACCAACCGTGCCTGGTGGGCCGAGCGCATCGGCGAGGACAGGGCGGCCGACTTCAAGGAGTTCCCGATCTGGATCGCCGACTACTCGGCCTCGCGCCGCGCCGTCGAGATGCCGGCCGTCATGAAGAATACCGAGTGGGCGCTGTGGCAGTTCTCCGAGGACGCGCGCGTGACCATCAACGGCGGCCTGTCGCAGGTCGATGCCAACATCTTCAAGGGGCCGGTCGCCGAGTTCAAGAAAAAGCTCGGCATCGTCGACTGAAACAGCACCGCATGTGCCGGCCTGCCCCGACAGCGTGAGCGCCGTCACACGCAGCGGCCGCCGTCAACCTCGAGGCAGACGCCGGTGATGAAGCTCGACGACGGCTCGGCCAGGAACAGCGCCGCGTTGGCGATGTCGGCAGGCTTCGACATGCGGCCCAAAGGAATGGAGGCGAGGAATTTGGCGCGGTTCTCGGGCGTGTCCGGCATTCCCATGAACTGCTCCAGCATACCCGTCTCGCCGATCACCGGATTGATGGCGTTGACGCGGATATTCCTCGGCGCCAGCTCGACCGCCATCGACTTGGTGAGGATCACCGCCGCGCCCTTGGAGCCGTTGTACCAGGTGAGGCCGGGGCGCGGGCGCACGCCGGCGGTCGAGGCCGTGTTGATGATGACGCCGCCGCCGCGCTTCTCCATCTCAGGGACGGCGGCCAGCGTCGACAGGTAGATCGCCTTCACGTTGACGGCATAGATGCGGTCGAACTCCTCCTCGCTGACCGTCAGCAGCGACTGGTTCCGGTGCGTATAGCCGGCATTGTTGACCAGGATGTCGAGGCCGCCGAGCACGTCGCTCGCGATGCCGATCATCGCCTCGACGTCGTCGCGTTTCGTCACGTCGGCCTTGCACGCCACCGCCGATCCCTCGGGCAGCGCACGCACGACGGCCAGGGCACCGTCGCCGTCGAGATCGGCCACCACCACCTTGGCGCCCTCGGCGACGAAGGCTTGCGCGATGCCGCGCCCGAAGCCGGACGCGGCCCCGGTGACCACCGCGATCCTGCCTTGCAGTCTCATGCCCGCCTCCCGGAGTTCGCTGACGCGAAGCGGGCTATCGCCCGCGCCCATTTGGGAGGAGACCTCCCAAACCCACCCATTTTATCGACTCAGGTCGGCGGCGCCACGCGCTGCGCGGCTTCGGCGCGGAAGGAGCTCGCCGGATAGGTGCCGAGGATGACGAATTCGGCGGAGAAGAACGACAATTCCTCGAGCGCCAGTTGAACGGGGCGACTCACGGGGTGACCCTCGATATCGGCATAGAACATGGTGGCCGAGAAGGTGCCTTCGAGCTGGTAGCTCTCGAGCTTGGTCATGTTGACGCCATTGGTGGCGAAGCCGCCCAGCGCCTTGTACAGCGCCGCCGGCACGTTGCGGACGCGGAAGATGAAGGTGGTGATGACCGGCCCGTTGTCGGGCTCGGCGTCGTCCGGCTCGGCAGCCAGGATGACGAAGCGCGTCGTATTGTGCGCCTCATCCTCGACATCGCTCTGCAGGATTTCGAGACCATACGTTTCGGCTGCCAGCGCCGAGGCAATGGCCGCCAGCGACCGGTCGCCCTGCTCGCTGACCATACGCGCGGAGCCCGCCGTATCGGCCTCCGGGATCGGCCGCAAACCCAGCTTGCGCAGCGTGTTGCGGCACTGGCCCAGCGCCTGCGTGTGGCTCATGACGCGGTTGATCTCGGCGAGCTTGGTGCCGGGCAGTGCCATCAGCTGATGCCGAACGCGCAGGAAGTGCTCGCCGACGATGTAGAGGTCGGCCTTGGGCAGCAGATGGTGGATGTCGGCGACACGGCCGGCGACCGAGTTCTCGATCGGGATCATGGCATAGCGCGCATCCCCGGAACGGACCGCTTCCAGCGTATCCTCGAAGGTGGCGCAGGCGACCGGCTCCAGGTCCGGGTAGGCCTCGCGGCAGGCGAGGTGCGAGTTGGCGCCGGGCTCACCCTGGTAGGAGATGCGCCCCTTCCCTTCGGCGACGGATTTCGCCTTCGGCGATGCGGCGGCGGGCGCCTTGGGCTTGCGGACGGCAGCAGGCATGCGGGCTCGCTCTCGTGGACCAGGGATCGAATTCGGGGAACGACAGGCGTACAGGGGGAAAGCGCTGCCGAAGGCGGCGAGCGGCGGCGCTCACACGCCAGCCAGCAGCATGCGCGCCCGTTCGAGATCGGCGGGAGTATCGACACCGAGCGGAACGGTGTCAACGAGCGCCACGTCGATACGCATGCCGGCTTCCAGCGCCCGCAACTGCTCGAGCTTCTCGCGCAGCTCCAGGGGCGAGGGCGGCAGGCCGACAAAGCGCTCCAGCGCGGCGCGGCGATAGGCGTAGATGCCGATGTGGTGGTAGAGCGGGCCGTCACCGTGCGGCGCGGTGGCGCGCGTGAAATAGAGTGCGCGCAGCCGTTGCGGACCTCCTGTCGCTCCCCTGCGTGCCGGCGCGAGCGCCGTGCCGTCGGCGCCGACCGGCGTGCCCACCACCTTGACCACATTGGTGTTGGTGCGCTCCTCGGCCACCTGGATCTCGGCGGCAAGCGTGGCGATGTCGACGGCCTTGCCCGCCAGCGGCGCTACGCAGGCCTTGACGAGGCGCGGCTCCAGCGTCGGCAGGTCGCCCTGCAGGTTGACGACGATCTCCGCGCTGCCATCCGGATCGATCTTGGCCACCGCCTCGAACACCCGGTCCGAACCGGAAACATGATCGGCCCGCGTCATGACCGCTTCGCCGCCAGCCGCCCGCACGGCCGCCGCGATCTCCTCGGCGTCGGTTGCAACCACCACGCGGCCGGTCTCCGCGGCCACCGCGCGGCGCCAGACGTGGACGATCATCGGCGCGCCGGCGATGTCGAGCAGGGGCTTGCCGGGCAGGCGCGTCGCCTGCATGCGGGCCGGGATGACGACGAGGGTGCTTGGCATGCGCTGTGCTCGATTTTGGCGGTCGACCGATGGAAAAAGCGGTCGAGGCAGGCTGTAGATCGACCGGAGTCGGGTTGCAAGTGCCTGCCGAATTCCTATAGTCGGCCTCGCAAATTCGGCCGCCGGCTCGGGCTCGCTCCGTCCCGGCTCCGCTCACGCGCTCGCGTCAAGCAGTTCGACCAAGCGTTAGACCAAACGCCCGCGCGCGGCCGCACAAGACGTTCGCGCTAAGCCTCACACCCTCGGGAAAGCAAGGATCCATGGACTCATTCGAGCTGACCAAATTCGCCGGCTCCATCCTGGCGGCGCTGCTGCTGATCGTCGGCGCCAAGACCGCCATCGACATTTCGATGTCGCACCCCGTGAAGTCGGTGCTTCCGGGCTACACCCTGCCGGCACCCAAGGAAGCCGCCGCGCCGGCCAAGGGTGACGGCCACGGCGCCTCCGCAGCCGCAGCGGGTGGCGCTGCCGCTCCGGCCGCCGCCTTCGACGCCGCCAAGGTCGTGGGCCTGCTCGCCGCCGCCAAGCCGGAGAACGGCGCCGCCGTGTTCAAGAAGTGCTCGGCCTGCCACTCGGCCGACAAGGGCGGCGCCAACAAGGTCGGCCCGGCGCTGTGGGGCGTGGTCGGCCGGCCCAAGGCCAGCGTCGCCGGCTTCGGCTACTCGGATGCCCTGAAGGCCAAGGGCGGCAATTGGACGTTCGAGGACGTTGCCGCCTTCGCCAACAATCCGGGCGCCTTCGTCAAGGGCACCAAAATGGTGTTCGCCGGCATCCCGGACGCTGCCGACCTCGCCGATCTCGTCGCCTACCTGCGTGCCCAGTCGGACAGCCCGGTGGCGCTGCCGGGCAAGTAAGCCTCGCGACAGCAGAGACAATTGGGCCAAACGGCCTCGTCACGGTTCGTCCGTGGCGGGGCCGTTTCCGCGTGTCCGTGCGAGCGCGCCGACTGGGAACAAGGCACGCCACCGCGCGCTGCAATTGGAACATCGTTCAAAGATGGCCAAGATTTAATCTGGCGTCCGCCTGCCCGCCATGGCCCTGGCCGGGTTCGATGCTTTAAGGTGCGCGCAAACCCTGGCGCCTCGGATTGACGGGCCGTGCCCCGCGCATCCGCGCCGCCCTGTGCCCGACACCGACCGGCGGGCACGCCTCCTCCGCGATCTCTCCTCGGCCACTGGAGCCCGATGATCCCGATGTCGAATCTGCCTCTCCGCCTGTCCCGCCGCGCGGCGCTGGCCCTGCTGCTGGCCTCGTCGGCCCCCATCGCCGCGTCGGGCTACCTCGCGCCCGCACTGGCCCAGGATGGCCCCGGCAAGCCTGCCGTCGCGGCGCCGGCAGCCGCTGCATCGGCCATCAAGCGCCACGCCATGTCGCTGGTGGGTGCGCCCGCCATGGGGCCCGACTTCAAGGCCTTCCCCTGGGTCAACCCGGACGCCCCCAAGGGCGGAACGCTGCGCGAATCTGCCATCGGCGGCTTCGACAGCCTGAACCCCTATTCCATCAAGGGCGACGCGGCCGACGGCCTCGGCCTGATCTCGGAGACGCTGTTCGCCTCCTCGCCCGACGAGCCCTCGACCGAATACGGCCTCGTCGCCGAATGGGCCTCCTACCCGGACGACGTCTCGTCCGTCACCTTCGGCCTGCGCAAGGAAGCCCGCTTCCACGATGGCAAGCCGGTCACGCCCGAGGATGTCATCTTCTCGCTCGAGGCCTTGAAGAAGGCGAGCCCGCAGCAGGCGCTCTATTACAAGAACGTCGTCAAGGCCGAGAAGGTCGGCGAGCGCGAGGTGCGCTTCACCTTCGACGCGCCCGGCAACCGCGAGCTGCCGCTCATCGTCAGCCAGCTCCATGTGCTGCCGAGGCACTATTGGGAGGGCATGGACGCCGGCGGCAAGCCGCGTGACCTCGCCAACACGACGCTGGAAGCCCCGCTCGGCTCCGGCCCCTACAAGATCAAGTCGTTCGAGGCCGGCCGCAACATCGTCTACGAGCGCGTCAAGGACTACTGGGCCAAGGACCTGCCTGTCACACGCGGCCAGTGGAACTTCGACGAGATCCGCTTCGAGTTCTATCGCGACCGTGTCGCCGCCTTCGAGGCCTTCAAGTCCGGCCAGCTCGACTTCTGGCAGGAGACGAGCGCGCGCGCCTGGGCCGCGCAGTACAATTTCGACGCCGTCAGCAAGGGGCAGGTGAAAAAGGAGGAGCTGGCGCACAAGCGCGTCGCCGGCATGCAGTCGTTCGCCTTCAACCTGCGCCGCAAGCAGTTCCAGGACGCGCGCGTGCGCCAGGCCTTCAACCTCGCCTTCGACTTCGAGACGGCGAACAAGACGCTTTTCAACGGCGTCTACGTGCGTTCGGCGAGCTACTTCGACAACTCCGAGCTGAAGGCCAGCGGCCTGCCGCAGGGGCGCGAGCTGGAAATCCTCAACGAGCTGAAGGCCGACATCCCGGCCGCCGTGTTCACTACCGAATACAAGAACCCGGTCAACGCCACGCCGGACGACTTCCGCAACCACATGCGCGAGGCCGTCAAACTGCTCGGCGAGGCCGGCTGGCAGCAGAAGGGCGGCCAGCTCGTCAACGCGGCGGGCGAGCTGCTCAGCGTCGAAATCCTGCTCGTACAGCCCGATTTCGAGCGCATCGCGCTGCCATTCGTCGACAACCTGAAGAAGCTCGGCATCAAGGCATCCTTGCGCACCGTCGACAGCTCGCAGTACCAGCGCCGCCTGCAGTCGTTCGACTTCGACATGATCGTGCACTCGATCGGGCAGTCGCATTCGCCCGGCAACGAGCAGCGCTTCTATTTCGGCTCCGCCGCCGCCGACCAGGAGGGCAGCCGCAACTACATGGGCCTCAAGAGCCCGGCGGTCGACAAGCTCATCGACCGAATCGTCTACGCCAAGGATCGTGCCGACTTGCTGGCTGCCACGCGCGCGCTCGACCGCGTGCTGCTGTGGAGCTTCTACGTCGTGCCGCAGTGGCACTACCCGTTCGACCGCATCGCCGCCTGGGATGTGTTCGGCCGCCCGACGAAGCCACCGTCGCAGTCACCCGCCATCCAGCAGACGTGGTGGTTCGATGCCGACAAGCAGAAGGCGATGGCCGCCGCACGAGGCGCCAAGTGATGCCGCTGTCGCTCTCCTCGATCCCGTTCGGTCGCCCTGTATCGCATGGGCGACACGTCTGCCCGGAGCCGGCGACCGTTCCTTCTCCCGGCACGGGAGAAGGTGCCCGAAGGGCGGATGAGGGACTTCGCAAGCCCAAGCGCCAGCCGCAAGTCCCTCATCCGGCACTTCGCGCCACCTTCTCCCTTCCCGGGAGAAGGTGGATTGCGGCCATCGTCTCGTCATTCCTGATGGGGATCGGCGGCGTCGCGTGGGCCGAGCCGCGGCATGGGCTGTCGACCTTCGGTGACCTGAAGTACGGCGCCGACTTCAAGAGCTTCGAGTACACCAACCCGCAGGCGCCGAAGGGCGGCCGCATCGGCCTCATCGGCTCCGGCGGCATGACCTCGTTCGACAGCTTCAACGATCACATCCTGAAGGGCGACGCCGCGCAGGGCCTGGAGCTTCTGTTCGACACGCTGATGGCGCGCGCCTTCGACGAGCCGGATGCGGTCTATGGCCTTGTAGCGCAGTCCGCCGATGTGGCCGCCGACCGCAATTCGGTGACGTTCAAGCTGCGCCCTGAAGCGAAGTTCGCCGACGGTTCGCAGCTGACGGCGGAGGATGTCGCGTTCTCGTTCGCCACGCTGAAGGAGAAGGGGCACCCGCGCTTCGGCATCGCGCTGCGCGACGTGGAGAAGGCGGAGGCGCTCGATCCGGCGACCATCCGATACACCTTCAAGGGCGAGCTGGTGCGCGACCTGCCGATCACCGTCGCCATGCTGCCGATCCTGTCCAAGGCGTACTACACGAGCCACGCATTCGACACCGCGAACCTGGAGCCGCCGCTCGGCTCCGGCCCCTACAAGATCGACACCTTCAAGGCCGGCACGTTCGTGTCCTACAAGCGCCGCGACGACTATTGGGGGAAGGACCTGCCGGTCAACAAGGGCCGCTTCAACCTCGACGAGGTGCGCTACGAGTATTATCGCGACCGCACGGCGGAGCTGCAGAGCCTGCTCGCCGGCAGCTACGATTTCCGCGAGGAGTTCACGTCCAAGGACTGGGCCACCGCCTACGATGTGCCGGCGGTGAAGGACGGCCGCGTCATCAAGGCGACGCTGCCCGACGAGAACCCCTCCGGCGCGCAAGGCTTCTTCCTCAACATGCGGCGGGCCAAGTTCGCCGATGTTCGCGTGCGCAAGGCGCTCGATCTCGCCTTCGACTTCGAGTGGACCAACAAGAACCTGTTCTTCGGCCTGTACAAGCGCACTGCGAGCTTCTTCGAGAACTCAGGCATGAAGGCGTCCGGCGCGCCGACACCTGCCGAGCTGGCGCTGCTGGAGCCGTTTCGCGCTCAATTGCCGCCCGAGGTCTTCGGCGAGCCCTACGTTCCACCCGCCACCGACGGTTCGGGGCAGGATCGCAAGCTGTTGCGCGAGGCGAGCCAACTGCTCACCGACGCCGGCTGGAAGGTGCAGGGCGGCCGCCGCGTCAACGACAAGGGCGAGGCACTTGAGATCGAGTTCCTCATCTACGAGCCGATCTTCGAGCGTGTGCTCGGGCCCTACCTCAAGAACCTGCAGGCGATCGGCGTCGGCGCGGTCATCCGCCGTGTCGACAGCTCGCAGTACGAGCGGCGCGTCAAGTCGTTCGACTTCGACATCACCATGCAGCGCTACGTGATGCGGCTGACGCCCGGCATCGAATTGAAGAACTTCTGGGGCTCGGAAGCGGCCAGGACCGACGGCAGCTTCAACCTTGCCGGCATCTCGGACCCCGTCGTCGATGCGCTGGTCGACAAGGTGATGGCGGCAAGATCGCGCGAAGACCTGCTCACCGCCGCGCGCGCCATCGACCGCGTGCTGCGCGCCGGCCACTACTGGGTTCCGCACTGGTACAAGGCGTCCCACACCATCGCATTCTGGAACAAGTACTCCTGGCCGGCCGTGAAGCCGAAGTACGATCGCGGCGCGCCAACGACCTGGTGGTTCGACGCCGACAAGGCCAGCAAACTGAAGGCGAATTGAATTGTCGAATATCGCTTTTGAGCATCTCACCGATCGCGGCGCCCTCAGCCTCTCCCCTCGGGGAGAGGCCGGCGCGGCCACCGCGCTCTCGATGCGGATCGCAAAAAGCGTCCCGCGCCGGGTGAGGGGGCCAACCGCGTTCGCAATGGTCGCCCCGAAGCGGCCAGCCCCCTCACCCCGTCCCTCTCCCCGAGGGGAGAGGGGGAAGTACGCCCTCACCCGTACCAATGAGGCAGCGAACTGACATGGCAGCCTATCTCATCAAGCGCCTGCTGCTGATCCTGCCGACCATGTTCGGCATCATGCTGGTCAGCTTCATCATCATCCAGTTCGCGCCGGGCGGCCCCGTCGAGCGCATCATCGCGCAATTGAACGGCACGGACGTGTCGATGAACCGCGTCGGCGGCGGCTCGGGCGGGGCCGAACTCGGCCAGAGCGGATCGCAGTCGCAGATGGGACAGGGCGCGGCGGATGCAAGTCTCGCCAAGTACCGCGGCGCGCAGGGGCTCGACCCGGAGTTCATCAAGTCGCTCGAGAAGCAGTTCGGCTTCGACAAGCCGGCGCACGAGCGCTTCTTCAAGATGATGAAGGACTACCTGTTCTTCGACTTCGGCAAGAGCTACTTCCGCGACGCCAGCGTGCTGCAGCTGATCAAGGAGAAGATGCCGGTCTCCATCTCGCTCGGCCTGTGGATGACGCTCATCAGCTACCTGATCTCGATCCCGCTCGGCATCCGCAAGGCGGTGCGCGACGGCGAGCCGTTCGACACCTGGACGTCCGGCATTCTCGTTGTCGGCTACGCGGTGCCGGGCTTCCTCGTCGCCGTGCTGCTGCTGGTGCTGTTCGCCGGCGGCACCTTCTTCCAGTGGTTCCCCTCACGGGGCCTGACGAGCGAAAACTTCGCCCAGCTGTCGCTGGCCGGCAAGATCATGGACTACGCCTGGCATCTGGTGCTGCCGCTCTCCGCCATGGCGCTCGGCGCCTTCACCACGACGACCTTCCTGACCAAGAATTCGTTCCTCGACGAAATCCGCAAGCAGTACGTGCTCACCGCCCGCGCCAAGGGCCTGACCGAAACCCAGGTGCTCTACGGCCACGTCTTCCGCAATGCCATGCTGCTCGTGATCGCCGGATTTCCGGCCGCCTTCATCCACGCCTTCTTCACCGGCTCGCTGCTGATCGAGACCATCTTCTCGCTCGACGGCCTCGGCCTCCTCTCATTCGAGGCCATCGACAAGCGCGACTATCCGGTGGTGTTCGCCAATCTCTACATCTTCGCGCTGCTGGGGCTCGTCGTGAACCTTGTCTCGGATTTCATCTATACGCTCGTCGATCCGCGCATCGACTTCGAGAGCCGGGAGGTCTGAGCCATGGTTGACGCGACAGACAGCGCCGCGACGCCGCCATCCGCCCCGGCAGCTTCTGCCACACCCGCACGCCCCGGCCTCATCGAGCGCTGGACCGGCTGGACGCCGACGCCGATCACGCGCCGCCGCTGGCGCAACTTCAAGGCCAACCGGCGCGGCTTCTGGAGCCTTGTGGCGCTTGGACTTCTGTTCGTGCTGTCGATGTTCGCCGAGCTGGTGGCCAACGACAAGCCGATGCTGGTCCGCTACAAGGGCGAGTTCCTGTTCCCGGTCGCTGTCGCCTATCCGGAATCGAAATTCGGCGGCTTCCTCGCCGTCACCGACTACCGCGATCCCGTCATCATCGACGAGATTTCCAAGAACGGATGGGCCATCTGGCCGCCGATCCATTATTCCTACGACACCATCAACAAGGACTATCCCGGCCGCCGCAACGGGGCCGGCGTGTGCCTCGGCTATCCGGCGCCGCCGCAGTGGTCGACCGATGCGCCGCTGTGTGATGCACCGGCCGAGCAGCTGGCGCGCTATCGCGAGCTGGGCAACCGCAACTGGCTCGGCCTCGACGACCAGGGCCGCGACGTGGTGGCGCGCGTCATCTACGGCTTCCGCGTCTCGGTGCTGTTCGGCCTCGCCCTCACCATCCTGTCGTCCATCGTCGGCATCGCGGCCGGCGCCATGCAGGGCTATTTCGGCGGCTGGGTCGATCTCGTGTTCCAGCGCGTGCTGGAGATCTGGAACTCGATCCCGGAATTGTTCGTGCTGCTCATCATCTCGTCGATGCTGGTGCCGGGCTTCTGGACGCTGCTCGGCATCCTGCTGCTGTTCTCCTGGACCAGCCTCGTCGGCCTCGTGCGCGCCGAGTTCCTGCGCGGGCGCAACCTCGAGTACGTGCGCGCGGCGCGGGCGCTGGGACAGACCAACTTCGGCATCATGTTCCACCACCTGCTGCCCAACGCCACGGTGGCGACGCTGACCTTCCTGCCGTTCAAGCTGTCGGGCGCCGTCGCCGCGCTGACCGCGCTCGACTTCCTCGGCCTCGGCCTGCCGCCCGGCTCGCCGTCGCTGGGCGAACTGCTGCTGCAGGGCAAGAAGCACCTGGAGGCGCCCTGGCTCGGCCTCACCGGCTTCTTCGCGCTTGCCGTCACGCTGTCGCTGTTCGTTTTCATCGGCGAGGCCGTCCGCGACGCCCTCGACCCGCGCAAGACGTATCGCTAGGAGCGGGCCCCCATGACAGCTTCCTCCGTTCCCTCGATCGCCACAGACGGCGCCGCAGCCGGCAGCGCCGCGCCGTCGATGCAATCGCTCGTGCACGTGCGCAACCTGTCGGTCGACTTCGGACACGGCGAGGACGTCGTGCATGCGGTGAAGCGCGTCTCCTTCACCATCGGCCGCGGCGAGACGGTGGCGCTGGTCGGCGAATCCGGCTCCGGCAAATCCGTCTCCGCGCTGTCGATCCTGCGCCTGCTGCCGTATCCGGCCGCCTCGCACCCGGAAGGCGAGGTGTTCTTCAAGGGCCGCAACCTGCTCAATGCGCCGGAAGGCGACATGCGCGAGATCCGGGGCGACCAGATCTCGATCATTTTTCAGGAGCCGATGACGTCGCTCAACCCGCTGCACTCGATCGAGCAGCAGGTTGGCGAAATCCTGAAGACGCATCGCGGCATGACGGGCATTGCGGCGCGCGCGCGTGTCATCGAGCTGCTGACCAAGGTCGGCATCCGCGATCCCGAGAGCCGGCTCGACAGCTATCCGCACCAGCTGTCCGGCGGCCAGCGCCAGCGCGTCATGATCGCCATGGCGCTCGCCAACGAGCCCGACCTGCTCATCGCCGACGAGCCGACGACGGCGCTCGACGTCACCATCCAGGCGCAGATCCTGGAGCTGCTGCAGGATCTGCAGCGCGAGATGGGCATGGCCATGCTGCTCATCACCCACGATCTCGGCATCGTGCGCAAGATGGCCAACCGCGTCTATGTGATGAAGAGTGGAGCCATCGTCGAGCGCGGCAGCACGGCCGCCATCTTCGAGGCGCCGCAGCATCCCTATACGCGCCAGCTCATCGCCGCCGAGCCGAAGGGCAAGCCGCCGGCGGCCGACGACAGCGCCCCCGTCGTCGTCGAGACGCAAGACCTCAAGGTGTGGTTTCCGATCAAGCGCGGGCTGCTGCGCCGCACGGTCGATCACGTCAAGGCGGTCGATGGCGTCAGCCTCAAGCTGCGCCAGGGGCAGACGCTCGGCGTCGTCGGCGAGAGCGGCTCCGGCAAGACCACGCTCGGGCTGGCCATTCTGCGCCTCATCTCCTCCAACGGCCCCGTCGTGTACATGGGCAGCCGCATCGACGGCCTGTCGAGCGCCGAGATGCGGCCGCTGCGGCGCCAGATGCAGATCGTGTTCCAGGACCCCTACGGCTCGCTGTCGCCGCGCCTCTCCATCTGCCAGATCATCGAGGAAGGACTGAAAATACAGAACCCCGTGCTCGGCAGCGAGGAGCGGCGCGCCCGCGTTGGCGCGGCGCTGGTCGAAGTCGGCCTCGACCCCAAGGCCATGGATCGCTATCCGCACGAGTTCTCCGGCGGCCAGCGCCAGCGCATCGCCATCGCGCGCGCGGTTGCGCTGGAGCCGAAGTTCCTGATGCTCGACGAGCCGACCAGCGCCCTCGACATGAGCGTGCAGGCGCAGATCGTCGACCTGCTGCGCGACCTGCAGAAAAAGCGCGATCTGGCCTACCTGTTCATCAGCCACGATCTGCGCGTGGTGCGCGCGCTGTCCAACTACGTGCTGGTCATGCGCAACGGTAAAATCGTCGAGGAAGGCCCGACGCGCGAGGTCCTGACCAGCCCGTCGACCGACTACACCCGCGCGCTGCTCGCCGCCGCCTTCGACCTGAAGGTCGCGCACCGCGCCGCAACCGCGACCTGACCCCGCCGCCTCTCTGCTGGACACACGGGTGGCCACCATCTTCGCCAAGGAGCCCGCACTCATGACCGCCGCCAAGCTGCGCCTCTACACCGCCGCCCCCTCGCGCGGCTCCATCGTGCGCTGGATGCTGGAGGAGATCGGCGAACCCTACGATGTGGAGTTGCTCAACCTCAGAGGCGGCGATGGGCTGAAGCCGGCCTACCTGGCGCTGAACCCCATGGGCAAGGTGCCGACGCTGGTGCACGACGGCGTCGCCATCTCGGAATCCGCCGCCATCTGCTGCTATCTGGCCGACGCCTTCCCCGCCGCCGGGCTCGCCCCCCCGATCGGCGACAAGCGGCGCGGACCGTATCTCAAGTGGCTGTTCTTCGGCCCGAGCTGCCTCGAGCCCGCCATGCTCGACAAGGCCCTGGGGCGCGCGCCGGTGGGACGCGGGCCGGCCGGCTGGATCGACCTCGACGCCACGCTCGACATCGTCGGCCGGGCGCTGGCGGCGAGTGACGGTCCCTGGCTGCTCGGCCAGCAGTTCACCGCCGCCGATGTCGTCATCGGCGCCGGCCTGCGCTGGGGCACCCTGTTCCGGACCATTCCCGAGCGCGCCGATCTGGCACCCTACCTCGCCCGCCTTGCCGCGCGCCCAGCGCTGCAGCGGCAGATGGCGCTCGATGCCGCATTGGCAGCGCCGCCGCCAGCTGCCACTTGATCGAGAGCTTCCGCCGACGAAGCGGCCTCCGGTTCGTCACGGAACATGCGCCCGCGGCATCAGCCTGGAACCCACAGCCGATCGAGCAGGATCGGGACGCCTCCAGGCTCCCCGTGCCAGAAGAGTCAGCCGCCGCACAGCCGGCGCGCCAGAAAAAAAATGGACCTTCGATGCTCCCCGACGACGTCTACCGTTCCCGCCTGGAGGCCGCCATCGCCGGCCTGCGCTACTGGATCCCCACCGTCTCCGACGTGGCGCACGCGACACTGGATGCCGGCAGCGGCTTCTGGAAGCTCGCCGTGCTGCCACATGCGGCGGGCGCCTGCCCGTTCGAGCTGGTGCTGCGCCAGGACCAGAAGCACGACATCATCATCGGCGGCGAAGCCTTCGAGGACCTGCCGACACCCAACCTGGAGGTGTTCCCGCAGCTGGCCGACGCCATCGCGGAGGGGCACGTCGTCCAGTGCGCCTGGCGCAGCGCCGTAACGGGTGTGGAAAGCGCGGTGGAAACCATCGTCACGCTGGCCGACGGCCGCGAGTGGTCGCGCTGCCGCTTCCTGACGCACATGGTCGATGACCACCCGGACGGCTTCATTGCCACCGAGCACTGCTTCGTGCCCTACCGCCTCGGCAAGCGCTGACCTGTTCGGCGCCCCGCCGATCACCCGCTCGCTCTCAGTTGTCGAGTTCACCGTCGGCGTCGATGGGGCGCGGGAAGGCGACGCCGCAGCGGCTGCACCGGGCCGGCAGCACCAGCGCCATGTTGCCGGCGAGGCGGGCGTCGCAGCGCGGGCAGCGCTCGCGCAGCTGCATCGCGATGACGGCCAGCAGGAACAGGATGCCGACGCCGAGCACGAGGCTGCGCATCAGCGGATCGTCACCGTAGAGGTGCGCGGCGCCCAGCGCGCCGGCCAGCACCATGATGGTCATGGCGGCGAGCCGCACCATCTTGCGCTCCCACGCCCACAGTCGGCGCGTCTCGTCGGCGGTCAACGGCGCCGGAGCGCTGGCACCCTCGGCAGGCTGGATCGGATCGGCGGGCATGCGGGTCTCCTCGGCGGCACTTCGGGTTGCGCTGGCACCCGGCCCGCGCCGTCCCGATGTCCTGTAGTTTTGCACGCCGTCAGGAACGGCGCCTTGTCCAAGCGCATGCCCGGGGCCGTCCATTTTGCACAGCCTCCGGCTGGAACGGGGCCCTGAGGCCTGGCCCGGAAACGCCGGGATCGCCGCCGCCGTCACGCCGCCCCGTCATGCGGTCAGGGCAGCCGGTCGCTTGACGGCCGCAATGGGGTGCCCCGGCTTGCCGTCGCTGCCCCGCGCGATGCGCGCCGCCGCCTCCGGCAGCGTCTCCACCGCCACCGCCATGTGATGGGCGTTGGCGTGCACCATCATGACGCTGTCGATCATGATGCCGACATGGCCGGGCCAGAACACCAGATCGCCGCGCTGCAGGCCATCCAGGGAGGCCGGCACCAGCACCTCGGCGCCGACCTCGGCCTGCTGCATGTCGCTGTCGCGCGGCGCCTCGATGCCCGCCGCCATCAGCGCCATCTGCACCAGCCCCGAGCAATCGATGCCGATGCGCGTGCGCCCGCCCCACAGGTACGGCACGCCGACGAAGCGCTCGGCCACCTCGACGAAATCGCGCGCGTGGCGGCCGGTCTCGGCGATGTGGCGCGTGGCGATGAAGCCGCCCGTGGCCAGCCGGCTGTACTTGTCCAGCGTTTCCGCGATCGCCAGCCCCGCATTGAGCGAGAGTTGCATGATGGGCGGCGACTTGAGGTCGGCGACCGGATGCACGAATGCGCCCAGCACCGAGACGTGGTGCGTCACCGGATACCCCTCGGCGGCCAGCGTATCGGCCGGCACATAGCCGACATAGCGGTCGCGCTCCAGCTGCACCCAGGCCCAGCCGTCCGCCTCGTCGTAGACGGTCACCGTCTCGCCGAACAGCGCCTCTGTCTCGAAGCAGGCCTGCCCCTGCGGCACGCGGCGCAGCGGCACCGAGGCACGCGCCACCTGCCGCACGACGCCGGCCGCATAGCGCGGCGCCGCCACCTTGCCGAACAGCGCCTGCGCCGCGACATCAGGGCGGAAGGCGTGGCGGCGGGGATCGAGCTTCACTGCGGCGTGCATGGTCGCCTCGCTGTCGGTCGTGGTGAAAACGGGAGCGCGCGTCAAGCCCAGCCGGGGCCGCCCGAGAGCAGCTCGAACAGCGCCCGCGCGGTCTGCGGCTCGCCGCCCTTGGGGCCGAGCGGACGCGCCGCCGGGCGCCAGCCGTAGAGGTCGAGATGCACGAAGCGGCTCGCCTGGCGCACGTAGCGGCGCAGGAACAGCGCCGCCGTGATGGCCCCCGCGAACGGCGACTCGGAGACGTTGTTCATGTCCGCCACCTCGCTGTCGAGGTAGCGCTCGTAACCCGGCCAGAACGGCAGCCGCCACATGGGATCACCGATGCGCTCGCCGGCCTCCATCAGCCGCGCAGCCAGCACGGCATCATCGCAGAACAGCGCCGGCAGATCGGGCCCCAGCGCCACCCGCGCCGCGCCCGTCAGGGTCGCGAACGAGACCATCAGATCGGGCTTTTCCTCGTCGGCGAGCGTCAGCGCGTCCGACAGCACCAGGCGCCCTTCCGCATCCGTGTTGCCGATCTCGACCGAGCGCCCGTCGCGGCCGCGGATGACATCGCTCGGACGGAAGGCATCGCCGGAAATCGCATTCTCGGCCGCCGGAATCAGGATGCGCAGCCGCACGTCGAGACGCGCGCTCATGATCATGTGCCCGAGCGTCAGCGCGGCGGCGGCGCCGCCCATGTCCTTCTTCATCAGCAGCATGGCGGACGACGGCTTGATGTCGAGGCCACCCGTATCGAAGGCAATGCCCTTGCCGACCAGCGTCAGGCGCGGCGCATCCTCGCGCCCCCAGACGAGATCGACGAGGCGGGGCGCGCGCGACGAGGCGCGCCCGACCGCATGGATCAGAGGGAAATTGCGCGCCAGCAGATCGTCGCCGACAATGGCCTCCACGCGGGCGCCGTGACGCTGCGCCAAGGCCCGCACCGCTGCCTCGATCTCGGCCGGCCCCATGTCGTTGGCGGGCGTGTTGATGAGATCCCGGCCGAACCAGACCGCCTCCACGATGGCCTGCACACGCATCGCATCGACGCCCTTGGGCCAGACGAGGCGCGCCGCGACCGTTGCCGCGTTCGCCTTGTAGCGGCGGAAGGCATAGGCGCCGAGGCCCCAGGCCGTGGCCGCCAGGGTGGCATCGGCGACCTCGCCGTCGAGGTCATAGACCCCGGCGGGAAGGCTCGCCGGCAGCTGGCCGACGAGCAGCTCCGGCGCTCCGCTCGGCTCGCCGGTCATCCCCTTGCCGACGCCGAGCACCACGCCCCCGACCGCGCCGCCGGCTGCCGGCAGCAAGGCCTGCTTCTTGACCGCCGGCTTGAACCCGGAGGCGGCGAGCCAGGCCAACTGCGCGGCGCTGGCGCCGGGCAGCCGCACCTCGCTGCCCGTGTCCGCCGCCAGCCACAGCGGCCTCGCGGCGGCGGAGGCTTCGGCGGTCCGGTCGGCGAAGACGCCAGCGGCGCTCGGAAGGACGACGTCGGGAGCGGAGGCGGAGGAGATCATGCAGGCATTTTTCCGGGGGCTTGGGCGGGTTGATGCGTGAGCGGAGAGCGGACGTGCGGCCGATTCGCGGCAGCGGGAACCGGCTTCAGGAGCAGAGCATTTGGACGCCGGCAAGGAAAGCCCCAGCGGCATGAGAAATCGCCGGTGCGCCAAGCCGGCGCGGGGCTCGCTCAGCCGTCCTTCCGCGCCCCAGGGGTTAAGCCTTTGTTGAGGGCTGTTCCACACTATGACGCAAGACGAGACGAGATTCGCCCCTGCCCCCTGGGGCGACGAGGAGCACGAACAAGATGCCCAAGCGCACGCCCGCAGCCCCGCACTCCCTCCGCACGATGTCGACGGCTGCCGCCGTATCCGCCAGCCTCATGCTCGGCGCCTGCGCCGGCAGCGGCCTCTCCAAGTCGGCGCTGACCGGCGGCGAGGACGCTCCCCCCACCCAACTCGCCGACGCCGGCAAGGCGGCCACCCCGCAGACCGAGCTTGAAAAGGCCGTCGACTACTGGGGCAAGGCCTACGCCAAGAACCCGCGTGACCTGTCCTCGGCACTCGCCTATGCGCAGAACCTCAAGGCCATGGGCCAGAAGGGGCAGGCGCTGAGCGTGCTCCAGCAGGCATCCATGTTGCACGCCAACGACAGGCGCCTCGCCTCCGAGTACGGCCGCCTGGCGCTCGAGCTCGACCAGATCCAGGTGGCGCAGAACCTGCTGCAGGTCGCCGACGATCCCGCCAATCCCGACTGGCGCGTGATCTCGGCGCGCGGCACCGTCCTCGCCAAGCAGGGCAAGTACAGCGAGGCCATCCCCTTCTACGAGCGGGCGCAGACGCTGGCGCAGAACCAGCCGTCGGTGCTGAACAACCTGGCGCTGGCCTATACCATGAGCGGCGAGCCGCAGAAGGCCGAGCAGCTGCTGCGCCAGGCCAACCAGGATGGCGCCGATCCCAAGGTGCGCCAGAACCTGGCGCTGGTGCTCGGGCTCCAGGGCAAGCACGACGAATCCAAGCAGGTCGGCGCGCCCGAGACGGCCACCGCCAATACTGATTTCATGCGCCGCTTGGTCAAGGCCGACGTCAAGCCGGCGGCAGCGCCGACACAGGTTGCCGCCGCCAAGCCGGCCGGCAAGGCCGTCGCCAAGGGTGCCGCACCCACCGACGTTGCCGGATCGTGGGAAGGCCGCGTGGCCGATGCCTCCGCCGAGCCCGCCCCCGCCCTGCGCCCCGCCAGCGACTGACCGGCGACGTTTCCCGACCCTGCCAGGCCACTCCCCCGCACCCGGCTCGCCCGCCGGGTGCTTTTTTGTGCGGGCGCATCGACGAGCGCCCGGCTGGCGGTCGGCCGTGCGCAGCCCCCGAACTCTCGCACGGCCAACCGCGCAACGGGGGCAACAATCCCGATCTGATCACAGACCAGGCTACGGTCGACCGTCCCCTTGGCGAACGTGTCATACCGTCGAGCCAAAGCTCCGACGACGCGTACGATCTGGGCTCGTCGGCTCGACGGGACGCGCGCGCAGGGTTGGTGTGGGCGCTCGCGCGCGCAGGGCCCGTATCCATGCCCTAGCCACGCGCCGGCCATGACGGGCCTTCCAAGCGCCGCGCCAGCGCGCGGAAGAATTGAAGAGCCCCGGTGCCAGAGGCATCGGGGCTCGACTACGCGACACAAAGGGAAGGGGCGTATCCAGGTCCGACGGGCAAGGGCGCGGTCTCGCGAGCCCCCCGCCCGGCGCCTCACTGGAACTGCCAGAAGCGGATGGCGGCGGGGCCGAGGATGACGAGGAACAGCACAGGCAGGAAGAAGATGATCATCGGCACGGTCAGCTTGGGCGGCAGGGCGGCGGCCTTCTTCTCGGCTTCCGCCATGCGGATATCGCGGTTTTCCTTGGCCATCACGCGCAGCGCCTGACCGACCGGCGTACCGTAGCGCTCGGCCTGGATGAGCGCGGTCGCCACCGCCTTGACGCCAGCGAGACCCGAACGCTTGCCGAGGTTCTCGTACGCCATGCGGCGATCCTGCAGGTAGGACAGCTCGGCGGTGGTCAGCGACAGCTCCTCGGCCAGCTCCAGCGACTGCGTGGTGACTTCCTTCGCAACCTTGCCGAACGCGGCTTCCACCGACATGCCGGCCTGCACGCAGATCAGCAGCATGTCGAGCGCGTCGGGGAACGCCTGCTTGATGGACAGCTGGCGCTTGGTGGCGAGGTTCTGGATGAACAGGTTGGGCAGGTAGAAGCCGATGAAGGCGCCGCCGAAGGCGATCAGCACCTTGATGATCGGCGGCTGCTGGCTCTCCGACAGCACGAACATGTAGAACAGCGTCAGCAGGAACACGATGCCCGGCATGATGAGGCGGAAGAACATGAAGGCGACGAGGGGCGCCTGGCCGCGCAGACCCGCCATCTTCATCTTCTCGCGCAGCTCCTCGCTGTCGAACTTGGAGCGCAGGTCGAGCTGCTCCACGATCTCTTGCATGAAGCCCTTGGGCGCCTGACGCAGCTTGGCGCCGCGATCGCGAGCGTTGACCTCTTGCAGGCGCGCGGCGCGCATCTTGTCGCGCTCGGTCGCCATGACCTTCATGCGCTGGTTCATGCGGTCGCGCGACAGGATCGGCATCGCGATGCTGAGCACGGTGGCGAAGGCCGCCAGCGCCGTCAGCGTCGTGATGATGATCTCGGGGCGGCTCAACAGATCGATGATATCCATGGCGTACCTGCTTCGCTAAAGGAGCGGCCGGAGGGAGCGCGGCGCGGCAACCGGTGCCGCGCCCCTTCTCGTTCCAAGCGGTTAGTATTTGAAGTTGATCATCTTCTTCATGATGAGCGTGCCGATCGCCATCCACGAGAGGCCGATGGTGATGAACACGGTGCCGGTGCGGGTGGTGAACAGCGGCTCGATGAAGTCGGGAGAAACGGCGGTGATCATGCCCATGACCATCGGCGGCAGGGCCGCGAGGATCATGGCCGAGGTCTTGGCTTCCGAGGCCAGCGCCTTGACGCGCATCGCCATGCGGTAGCGGTCGCGCATCACCGACGACAGGTTGCCGAGAGCTTCGGAGAGGTTGCCGCCGGCCTGCTGCTGGATGTTGATGACGATGGTGAGGAAGCGGACCTCGGCCACCGGCACGCGGTCGCACATGCGCTCCAGCGCCTCGCCCAGCGTGACGCCGACGCGCTGCTGCTCGACGACTTCGCGGAATTCGCTGGCCAGCGGCTCGGGGCTTTCACGCGAGATGATGTTCAGGCACTCGTTGAGCGGCAGGCCCGACTTGATGCCGCGCACCACGACGTCGAGCGAGTTGGCGAGTTCAGCCAGGAACTTCGCCTGCCGCTTCCTGGTCATGCGCGCGATCATGTAGCGCGGCAGACCGAACATGCCGATGAAGCCGCCGGCGACGACGCCGAGCGTCATCATCGAACTGTTCGACAACGCCAGCGCGGCGATCGCCGCGCAGGCCAGGCCGACGCCGGCGCTGATCATCCAGAACACCTGCGGCGAAATCTCGAGACCCGCCTGTTGCAGGCGCAGGCGCAGCGACAGCTTCTGCTTGCGCTGGCGCTGCTCGATATCCTTCAGCGTATCGGCAACGGCCTTGCGGCGGTTGGCGGCGTTGTCCACGGCCGACTTGTTGGCAACCTTGGCAGCCCGGCTCTCGGTGACGGAGGAGAGGCGCTTTTCCTTCTGGCGGTCGCCAGAGGTGAAATAGCCGGAGAGCAGAAAGGCCAGAGCCGCGACGGTGACGGAGGCCAGCGCCACGCCGATCAGTTGTGCGGTTTCCGCGTCAAGCATTGGCCTCTCCCAGCGGGTTGCCGTTGGCATCCACGATCTCGGCCATGGCGAGAGCCTGCGACAGGCGATCGTGCTCCTTGTAGTATTCGGCGCGCTCGTAGAAGCGCGGCCGCGCGATGCCGGTCGAGCGGTGGCGGCCGATCAGCTTGCCGCGATCGTCTTCGCCGGTGATCTCGAACACGACGATGTTCTGCAGCGTGACCACATCACCTTCCATGCCCAGCACTTCGGTGATGTGCGTGACCTTGCGGCTGCCGTCGCGCAGGCGCGAGGCCTGGATGATGACATCGATGGAGCCCGTGATCATTTCGCGGATCGTCTTCACAGGCAGCGCGTAGCCGCCCATCATGATCATCGATTCCAGACGGCTGATGGCTTCGCGCGGGCTGTTGGCGTGCAGCGTGCCCATGGAGCCGTCGTGGCCGGTGTTCATGGCCTGGAGGAGGTCGAAGGCCTCCGGGCCGCGGACTTCGCCGACGATGATGCGTTCCGGTCGCATACGCAGGCAGTTCTTGACCAGCTCGCGCATGGTGATCTCGCCTTCGCCTTCGAGGTTCGGCGGGCGGGTTTCAAGGCGCACGACGTGCGGCTGCTGCAGCTGAAGTTCGGCCGAGTCTTCGCAGGTGATGATGCGCTCGTCGTGGTCGATGCAGCCGGTCAGGCAGTTGAGCAGCGTCGTCTTGCCCGAGCCGGTACCGCCCGAGATCAGAACGTTGCAGCGGACACGGCCGATGATCTCGAGGATGGTCTTGGCCTGCGGCGTGATGGAGCCGAACTTGACCAGGTTGTCGAGCTTCAGACGGTCCTTCTTGAACTTACGAATGGTGAGCGCGGGGCCGTCGATGGCCAGCGGCGGCGCGATGACGTTGACACGGCTGCCGTCCGGGAGACGCGCGTCGCAGATCGGCGAGCTTTCGTCGACACGGCGGCCGACCTGGCTGACGATGCGCTGGCAGATGTTCATCAGCTGGCCGTTGTCGGCGAAGCGGACGCCCGTCTTCTGCATCTTGCCGCCGACTTCGATGAAGGTCGTGCCGGCGCCGTTGACCATGATGTCGGCGATGTCGTCGCGCGCCAGCAGCGGCTCGAGCGGACCATAGCCGAGCACATCGTTGCAGATGTCCTCGAGCAGCTCTTCCTGCTCGGCGATCGACATCACGACGTTCTTGATCTGGATGATCTCGCTGACGATGTCGCGGATCTCCTCGCGCGCCGCCGCCGAGTCGAGCTTGGCGAGCTGCGTCAGATCGATGGTGTCGATCAGCGCGTTGAAGACCGTCGTCTTGACGTCGTAGTACTCTTCCGAATGGCGGCGCTGCGGCTCGGCCGGAGGCGGCTCGGCGCGCGGAGGCGCGGCGGCCGGAGCGGCTGCGGCCTGGGGCTTGGGCTCGGGGCCGCGCGCCGGCTGAGCGGCAGCGGGCGCCGCCGCCGGCACCGCTGCCGGGGGCCGCTTGGCTGTCGGATCTGTCGTACGCCTGCCGAACATCGAGGATGCTCCCTGTCAAATATGCGCGTCGTGGTGCAACTTGCGTCGCCGGGGCCGCCGGAGGTTCCCGGGCGGATGGGGCGGCGTCCGATCCGCGTCACGGCTCGGGCACCGGGGGCGTGCTCCGGGCGCCGCCGTCGCGACCTTGCGGTCTGGCGGGCGCCCGGTTGGATCGAAAAACGCCGGATCAGCGCTTCAGCAGGCGGTTGAAGAGGCCGCCGGCTGCCGCCGGCTTCTTCTCCGCCTTGCTCTCGCTGCGATGCGTGATGCGCATCGCGATGTCGCGGAAGCTCTGCGCGGCCTTGGCCTTGGCATTGACCTCCTCGATCATCTGGCCGTTGTTGGCGGCCTGGCCGAACGTCTCGGGATCGATCTCGATCACGGCGCAGGCCTTGAGGTCGAGCGCCTGCTCGAACTCCTTCACCGTGATCTCAGGGCGCTTCGGCATGTTGGCCATGTTCAGCACCAGATGCGGCGCGCGATCGTGCTTGCGCGACAGCTTCAGGAGATCGACGATGTTCTTGGCGTTGCGCAGGTTGGCGAGATCGGGCGCGGCGGTGATCACCACCTCGTCGGACTGCAGCAGGATGCGCTTCGTCCAGGCGCTCCAGGTGTGCGGCAGATCGACGGCGACGTAGGGCACGTTCTGGCGCACCACGTCGATGACCATGTCGCAGGCATCCGCCGAGATGTCGTAGTCGCGATCGAGCACGACGGGAGCTGCGAAGATCGACAGATGCTCGGAGCACTTGGTGAGCAGGCGGTCGAGCAGCACCTCGTCGAGACGCTCAGGGCTGCCGAGCGCGTCGGCGATGCCCTGCACCGGGTCCTGGTTGAAATCGAGCCCCGTGGTGCCGAACGCCAGGTCGAGGTCGGCGATGATGACGTTCGACTTCAGGACTTCCGACAGCGTCCAGCCGACGTTGTGGCAGATGGTCGACGATCCGACGCCGCCCTTGGAGCCGATGAACGACAGCACATGACCGACCGGATCGGTGTGGGGATCGTTGTAGAGGTTGGAGATGCTTTCCATCAGCGCCGGCACGGAGATCGGCGCCACCAGATACTCGCTGACGCCGCGCTTCAGCAGTTCGCGATAGAGCACGACGTCGTTGTTGTGGCCGACGATGATCACCTTGGTGCCGGCGTCGCAGCACTCGGCGAGCCGGTCGATGTCGCCCAGCATCTGGTTCCGCGACTGGCTCGATTCGACGATGATCAGGTTCGGCGTCGGGCTTTCCTGGTAGTGCGCGACGGCGGCCGGCGCGCCCCCCATGTGCACACTGACGTGCGCCTTGGAGAGACGGCGGTCGTCGGCGGCCACCTGGACCACCTGCGACATGCTCGCATCCTCGCAGAAGGCCTGGATCGAGATGCGCGGGATGGGGCGGGCGCGGTCGATGCTGGGCTCGCCTGTTTCCAGAACGTCGTCGAGCGAGACCAGATCGCGCGGATCGGCTTGGTCGGCCGCCGAGGCGGCATTGGCTTTCATTTTCATGTTGCGCGAGCCTAGTTGCTGTTCTTCGTCGAGATCTTCTCGTCGGCATCCTTCTGGGAATTCGTCGTCTCGCCCTTCTGGTACTTCTCCCAGACGGTGGCGCGACGGCCCGAGGCGCGCGGCGTCATGGCGCGCGGTCCGAGCAGATCGGCGGGGTTGGCGATCTGGGCCGCGAAGTTGTGCTGCGTGGCGCAACCGAAATTGCCGTAGTTCAGGTTGTCGCCCTGGCGCGCCAGGTTCTGCCCCCAGGTGCCGCAATCAGGTCCCTGCGCCGAATAGGTGACGTAGGAGACGCGGATCGGCGGCTGCGGATCGCTGTCCTCGGCATAGGCTTCGACGGCGATCGAGGTCTCCGCGAAGCCGCGCTCGCCGAGCAGCTCCCGGGCATCCTGCACGGCGGCCAGCGCGTCGGCCTCGTTCGGCGCACCCGAAGGCGCGGCGATGACGAGACGGCTGGCGCCGTTGTCGCGAGCGCGGAACTTCTCCGCGAACTCGAGCAGGCGGGCCTTCTGCGCCGGGGAGAGACCCTGGCTGCCGCGCGGCACGCGCAGCGCGATGGCTTCCGGCTTCTCCGAGACCAGGATCGGATGGCGCTGCGACGGATCGATCAACGTCCAGCCGGCGACCTGGGTGCCGGGCGCTTCCGGCCTGCAGCCGGCGAGGCCGAGACCGAGAGCGCAGAGCGTGGCGAGTGTGGCGGCCTTGACGGCGCGCGTCTGATGCAAGTGACTCATGGTGCTTCTCCAGCCGGTCGCGGCTTATTCGACGATGAAACCGTAGTCGCCCTTGAGATCGCCGGCCGGCATGGCGGTGCCGCGTCCGTAGATGCGATTGAGGTGGCCGAGGAAGTTCGCCTTCATGTCGGTTGCCTCGGCGAGGCCATCTAACGGACGAGCCAGTTCCTTGGTCGCCGTCGGCTTCACGACGTAGGGCGTCACGATGATGACCAGCTCGGTCTCCGACTTGATGAAATCGCGGCTGCGGAACAGGCTGCCGAGAACCGGCAGGTCCTTGAGGCCGGGCATGCCGTCGATGTTCTGGCGCGTGTCGTCGGAGATGAGGCCGGCGAGGGCCAGTGAGCCACCGGAGGGAAGCTCGACCGTCGACTTGGTGGTGCGCTTCTTCAAGGCCGGGATCTGCAGGTTGGAGATCGTGACGGCGCCGTCGCTCGACAGTTCGGACACCTCGGCCTCGATCTTGAGGCTGATGCGGCCTTCCGACATGACGATCGGGGTGAAGGCGACGCCGACGCCGAACTCCTTGAACGTGACCGTCATCTGGCCGTTGGTGTCGACCGACGGGATCGGATATTCGCCACCGGCCAGGAACTTGGCGGGCTCACCCGAGACGGCCGTCAGGTTGGGCTCGGCCAGGGTGCGCACGAGGCCGTTGCGCTCCATCATGCGCATGGCCTGGCGGATGTTCTGCTTGCCGCCCTGCCAGCCGCCGTCGATGCCGTTGTTGCCGTAGGTGGCGGCGGTCGGGCCCTGATTGTAGAAGCAGGTCGTGCCGGCGCACATGTTCTTGTCGTCGATGGTGGGATTGAAGCCCGGCACCGGCAGCTTGCCGAGACCGGCAGCGGCGGTGAGCGGCAGCGCGTTGGAGGTCATCAGGCCCGCGGTCAGCGTGCCGATCGAGATGTCGGTCGACCAGTTGATGCCGAACTGCTTCAGCAGCGAGCGTTGCACCTCGGCCACGGTCACGCGCAGCATGACCTGCTCCTCGCCGTCGACAGCGAGCATGTTGATGACCTTGTCCTTGGCGTCGACCGAGGTCTGCTTGATCTCGACACCGGTCGCCGTCGACTGCGTCATGCTCGAGCGCAGCTCGACCGAGACGAAGTTCTTGGCGATCTGGTTCGCCATGTTGCTGTCCTGCGGCGTGCGCACGCGGCCGGTCAGGATCACCGTCTCGTTCATCATCTCGACGGAGATGCTGGAGCCGGGGATGAGGCGCGCCATCAGCGCCTGCAGCGCCGTCGTATCGCGCGACACGCTGAGCTCGAAGGCCGCGAACTGCTCGCCGTTGGTGTCGAAGAAGAAGGCGTTCGAGTCGCCGAGCTTCTTGGCCAGCAGGAACACGCGGTTGGAGCTCAGCATCACCACGTCGACGGCCTCGGGGTTCGAGACCATGACGTCGCGCAGATCGCGCGAGAACTCGAGCAGGGCCGACTTGCCGAGGCCGAGATGCAGCGGCTTCCTCACGGGGCCGTTGCGGTCGTCGACGCGGATGATCGACTGGTGCTGCGAGGCAGCACCCTGGGCCATCTTCTGCAGCTGGTCGTCGACCTTGGCACCGCGCGTGATGCGCCGGCTGTCGGCGAGAGCACTTTCGCTGGTCCCCAGCGAGGTTGCGAGCACCGCGGTGCCGGCCAGACCGGCCAGCGCCAGGCTCCAAATCTTCTTCAATTGATACCGCATGGGTCCATGCCCTTCGAGCTTACTGACGGGGAAAGCCACTTCAATTCACGCCGTAGGAGCGTGATTTGACGCCGTAACGCAGGACTCGAATGGCGTTGCTACGCTGCTTGTTGTTGAGTTCGTTGCCGTTCGTCGGCCCGCCCTCGAGGGCGAGGTCGGCGACCGAGCGCAGTGCAAGGCTGATCTCGCCCATGGCATTGGCGAGGGACAGCAGTTCCGATTGGCGCGGCGTCAGCTCGAGGGTCGCCGTGGTCGTGGCGCCGGCGGCATCGGCTGACTTCTTGCCTTCCTTGGTTTCGATCTGCTGGCCGATGGCGAGCACGCGCACGTTGCGGAACAGCGTGTCGGCGACGTGCTCCTCCTGGCCGTTGCGGCCGCGCAGGCGGCGGATCAGGATGACGTCGACGTGGTCGTTGGGCAGGATCAGGCCGCCGGCGGCCGTCTTGGCGTCGATCTTGGTCGACACGGCGCGCATGCCGGCGGGCAGGATCGCGGCGAGCACGCCGCCCTGGCCGGGCTTGATCAGCTTGGCGGAGGTGATGGGCTCGCCGGCCATGATCGGCGCGCGGGCGATGGCGCCCGACAGCTCGTTCATGGCGTTGGCGCCGCCCGAGCTGCGCGTGATGAAACCCTGGCTGACGGCTTCCGTCGGCCACAGCTGCCAGCGGAACTGGCCTTCGGCGGCGATCTGACCGAGACCGATGTCGGTGCGGGCGACGAGCACGTCGGTGCCCTTCACCTCGGCAGCCTGAATGGTCGGCTTCTCGACGGGCTTCACCAGCATGCCCTTCATGAGGACGAATGCCAGCAGCGCCGAGACGCCAGCAATGGAGAATCCGATAAGTTGGGGTTTTTTCATCGCGCTACCAGCCCTGCAAAGAGCCCAATGGCTCCAATCACAAGACCGGAGTGTGCGCGACAAAGGTCAATCGAGAGTTAATCCGTGACCGCAATTGGAGCGAATTCGGATGCCCGCTGCCGGTCCGTCGTGTCCTCCGCTTCTGAGCGAGCTGGAAAAATGCTGGCGTCCTTAGCCCCGCGGACGGCGCGCCCGGCGGCGTCGCTCGGCCGGCAGCGTTCAGCCGTGCATCCCTGCGTACCACGCCGTGGACGGGAAGATGATCATGGCCGCTGCCGCGATGGCGATGCCGTACGGCACGCCGCCGCCCTGCTTGTGCAGGCGGATGGCCCACGAGGGACCGGTGATGGCGGCAGCCGGCACGAACTGGCGGTAGGCGAGCACGACGAGCGACAGGATGCCGCCGGCGACCGAGATGGCGAGCATGAACTCGAGCAGATGATCCCAGCCGATCCACAGCGCGCCGGCCGCCATCAGCTTGGCGTCGCCGCCGCCGATGATGCGGGCCGAGAACAGGGCGATGCCGCAGGCGAGGACGCCGGCGCCGACCGCGATGTGATTGACGAGGATGTCGTGCAGGCTGAGGCCGAAGAACGGCGCGAGCAGCGCGAAGCTGGCGATGAGGGCCAGCGAGATGCGGTTGGGGATGGTCATCGTGAGGAGATCCATCGCCCCCGCGAAGGCCATGGCCAACGGGAACACGAGAAGCAGCGTGTAAGCGAGCACGGACTGTACTCCAACTCTTTCGACGCGAACTGGACACGAACTGACGCGCGGCTGCCGAGGTACGTGGAGCGGCGCGAAGGGAACTCTGGCAGCCTAGTCCTAATTCCGGGTTAACCTCGACGCCGCGGCGGATGTCGCGTCAGTTGAGGTTGGAAACGACGCCGCTGAAGATGGTATTGACCGCCGGCGCCACCTGGCTGATGGAGGCGATGATTCCGACGCCGATGAACAGGGCGATGAATCCGTATTCGATCGCTGTCGCGCCTGATTCGTCCCGACGCAGCGCCGTCAAGAGATCCAAGATCCTACCCATCACATCCTGCTCCAGTATGCCCGGCTGGCCACTTGACGGGCCTTTGCCTAACGCTCGCCTCTACACTACGCCCTCGAAACCTAAATTTTGGTAGCGGACCAAAACCCGAGCTGGAGAGTTCGGCAGGAGAGCAAACAAAGAGACAATAGTCCTCGAGTCCTTGGACAAGCCGGTCTCGCTGCTGCCGACGCCGGCCCGAAAATGCGCGAGCCACCCGACACCGCGTGTCGGATGGCCCGTTCGCTCAGTGGCTGGCGCGCGACCCCTCGGGGCCAGCACGCCACCGGCCGTGAAGCCGATTAGTTCAGGTTGGTGACGACGCCGGCGAAGAGCGTGTTCAGGGCGCCCTTGAGGGCCGTCAGGCCGGTGATGATGCCGACGCCGATGAAGGCAGCGATCAGGCCGTACTCGATGGCGGTGGCACCCGACTCGTCCTTCATGAAGCGAGCGAACATGGTCATGTGTATTCTCCCAAAGCTAAGGTCGACTTGTTTCTCTCTACCCGTTCAGCCAGTGGGCTCACACCGCGCCGTCTGAACAAGACCAAATCTACGCGCCGCCCATTAAAAACGAGTAAAACCGCACGCACCCAAGATAAGACTTGGGATGCCTATGGTTTTTTTTGGGTTTCACCGACCGCAGACTACAACAACAAACAAGTCTCTACATAGCAATACACGGACTATTCGGCGTACATCCTGGATTATCCCCTGAGATGACCAAGCTTGCGGTGGTTAATATTAGGTTTTTCGCAGAACAGCCGCACATTGACTGCGTCGGACTGCGAGCACTTCGAGACAAATCCCGGTCACCCCGGCGGCCCGATCGCCGCGCAGACTGCCGACGACTTGGTTCCAAAGGACGCCGGAACCGGCCTCTCGAGGGCCCCGCCGAGCCGGCCCGCGCCACCCAGGACCGGCCCCGCGGCGGCAGCGTTCCAAAGCCAGTCACTCATTTGCAGTTCCTTCACCAATTGCTGCCCTAATGGCGCAAGACACGCCTCAGTGCCGTCCGAAGGAACACAACCCATGCTGCTTCATTCCTCGCCCAGCCAGGGCTCCAACCGGGCCCTCGCCTCAGCCGTGCTCGCGGGCGCGATGCTCATGGCCGCCCTCGCCCTCGAGGCCACCCAGGCCCGCGCCAACGATCTCGTCGTGCGCTACGACCAGTCGCAGCTGCTGCGCCTGCCGCGCCCGGCCGCCGACATCATCATCGGCAATCCCTCGATCGCCGACGTATCCATCCAGGGTGGCAACCTGCTGGTCATCACCGGCAAGACCTTCGGCGTCACCAACATCATTGCCCTCGACGGCGACCGCAACGTCATCCAGGACCAGCGCGTGCTCGTCACCAAGGACGAAGCCCGCATGGTCAACCTGATGAAGGGCGGCACGCGCCAGTCGTTCTCCTGCACGCCGAACTGCTCGCCGACGCTCACCATCGGCGACGACAACCAGTTCTTCAACCAGGTGTCGCAGCACAACACGACGAAGACCAAGGCCAGCGAAAGCGCCAGCGAGGCCAGCGGCAGCGGCGGCCAGGGCCAGTAAAGCGGCCAGTCTCGGGTTTCGACATCAGAACGGGGGCGATGCAATCGCCCCCGTTCTTGCGTTGGCGGACCTCGCAAGCGGAACCGGCACGGGCTTCTCATCCCGCGCGCCGCTACAGAAGCCGCTACAGAAAACGCACCATCAGCGCGCCGCCGATGACCATGGCGGCGCCGATGAGCCGCCCCGCCGACAGCTCGCGCACGGTCATGCCGAGAAACCCGGTCTGATCGAGCGCAAGGCTGGCTATGACCTGTCCGGCGATGCCCAGCGCCACCACGGCGGCGATGCCGATGCGGGGCGTCAGCATGATATTCGACGTCACGAACACCGCCCCGAGCAATCCGCCGCCGAGCAGCAGCAACGGCCCGAGCCGGCCCAGCGACGACGGGTCGAAGGAACCGCGCGCGAAGAGCGCCGACAACAGCAGCAGCGCCACGGTTCCGACCGTAAACGACAGCGCGGCGCCCGCCAGCGGATGGCCGACGCGAAATGCCATGGCGGCATTGATCGGCGATTGCAGCGCGATCAGGCATCCCGCTCCGGCGGCGGCGAGCGTCAGCAGCAAGGTCTCGGGGCTCATGCGCGGGGTCATCCTGGCAGGTGTCCTTGGGGAGGGCTCGGAATGTCGATGGCGCCGCGCCGCAGCTCGAGGGCGCGAGGCGACCGTGGCGGAGGGCAAGGGCAGCTGACCACGATTCGGCCCAGCGCGGGCAGGCCGCGCCCGGTCGGCGGAACGGCCGGTTTGACGGCGCGGGCGGCGCTCAGTATTCAGCGGGCGCGGACATGCAGCGGGCAAACCGGGAGCCGAGTCGCTCGGGCGTTCGCCGCCGCGCTGTACCCTGAAGGGAACCCGCACCCTCGCCCGCGCCCGTGGCATGCCGGAGGCACCGATAGGCACCATGAAACTCGCCGCCCTGCTCGTGCCCGAAGTCTCGGCGCCCACTGGGCTCGATCACCTCGACATCACGGCACTGACCGCCGACAGCCGCAAAGCGGCGCCGGGCAGCCTGTTCGCCGCCCTCGCCGGCTCGAAGGCCGACGGCAGCCGCTTCGTCTCCGACGCCGTGGCCAGGGGGGCCGCTGCGGTGCTGGTGGCAAGCGACGCGGCCGTTCCCGACGGCCTCGGCGTGCCGGTGCTGCGCGCACCCGATCCGCGCCGTGCCCTGGCCCTGATGGCGGCACGCTTCTCCGGCGCGCAGCCGAACACCGTCGTCGCCGTCACCGGCACCAGCGGCAAGACCTCGGTGGCCGAGTTCACGCGCCAGATTTTCGCCGCCCTCGGCCACGCCTCGGCATCGCTCGGCACCATCGGCGTGGTGAAGCCCTCCGGCGCCGTCTACGGCTCGCTGACCACGCCCGATCCGATCAGCCTGCATGCCTCACTGGCCGCACTGGCGGCTGAGGGCGTCACGCATCTGGCCATGGAGGCCTCCTCGCACGGGCTCGACCAGCACCGCCTCGACGGCGTCAAGCTGAGCGCAGCCGCCTTCACCAACCTCGGCCGCGACCACATGGACTACCACCCGACGGTGGAGCACTACCTCGCCGCCAAGCTGCGGCTGTTCACCGAGTTGCTGGCTCCCGGCCAGGCGGCCGTCGTCAACCTCGACGGACCGCACGCCTCCGATGTGGTGGCTGCGGCCCGGGCGCATGGACTTCGCGTGCTCACCGTCGGCGCCCACGGCGAAACGCTGCGCCTTGCCGGCGTCGATCGCGACCGTTTCGCCCAGGTGCTGCGCATCGAAGCCGACGGCCGCACGTATCGCGTGCGCCTGCCGCTCGTCGGCACCTATCAGGTCGAGAACGCGCTGACCGCCGCCGGCCTCGCCATCGCGGCCGGCGTGCCGGGCGAAGCTGCCATCGCGGCACTGGCGACGCTCACAGGAGTGCCGGGGCGGCTCGACATCGTCGGAGAGGCGAAGGGCGGCCTCGCCGTGGTCGACTACGCCCACAAGCCGGAGGCCCTGTCCGCCGCGCTCGCGGCCTGCCGCCCGTTCGTCACCGGCAAGCTCATCTGCGTGTTCGGCTGCGGCGGCGACCGCGACCGGGGCAAGCGCCCGATCATGGGCCGCATCGCCGTCGAGGGGGCCGACATGGTGATCGTCACCGACGACAACCCGCGCACCGAGCAGCCGGCCGTCATCCGCGCCGAGATCATGGCCGGGGCGCGCGTACCGGGCCGTCCCGCCGCGCTCGAGATCGGCGACCGCGCCGAGGCTATTCGGAGCGCCGTCGCCATGATGAGCAAAGGTGATGTCGTGCTGGTTGCCGGCAAAGGCCACGAGACCGGCCAGATCGTGGGCCAAACCGTGCTGCCCTTCTCGGATCACGCGGAACTGGCCAAGGCCATGGCCGCTGCCGTCTGAAGCTCCAGCCGCGCCACAAGGAAAGCCTGCTCCTGCATGACCGAGACTGCGACCGAGACAACCCCGCTCTGGCGTTGGCATGAACTCGTGCTGGCGGTGCACGCCACTGGCGGCGTCGGCGGCACGGCCGACGGCGAGCCCACCTCCGCCATCAACGGCGTCTCGATCGATACGCGCACGATTGCGCCGGGCGACCTGTTCGTCGCCTTGAAGGATGTGCGCGACGGGCACGATTTCGTCACCGCTGCGTTTGCCAAGGGGGCGGCGGCGGCGCTCGTCTCCAAGACCTACGCGCGTCGCGCGGGTGACGGGGCGTTGCTGCGCGTGAGCGACACCCTGGAGGCGCTGCAGGACATCGGCCGGGCCCGCCGCATCCAAAGCGTATGCTTCGGCAATAATGCCCGTGTCATCGCTGTGACCGGCAGCGCCGGCAAGACGACGACCAAGGAGATGCTGCGCGCCTGCCTGCTGCGCGTGGCGCCCGGCCGGGTGCATGCCTCGGAAAAGTCGTACAACAACCACTGGGGTGTGCCGCTGACGCTCGCACGCATGCCGCGCGACACGGCCTACGCCGTGTTCGAGATCGGCATGAACCATGCCGGCGAGATTACGCCGCTGTCGAAAATGGTCGGGCCCGATGTCGCCGTCATCACCACGGTGGAGGCCGTGCACCTGGAGCACTTCGGCTCGGTGGAGGCCATCGCCGACGCCAAGGCCGAGATCTTCAGAGGACTTCGCCCCAACGGCACCGCCGTCCTGAAACGATCGAGCCCGCAGTTCGCCCGATTGCAACAGCGCCTTGCCGAAGAGCCCGACAGCGATGCCCGCCTCGTCAGCTTCGGCCTGACGCCCGACGCCGATGTCCACGCCACCGCGCTCGACCTCGGCCCCGACGGCAGCACGGTGACGGCCCGCATTGGTGGCCGCAGCCTCACGTTCAAGGTCGCCATGCCGGGCCGGCACATCGCCGAAAATTCGCTGGCCGTGGTGGCGGCGCTCGACGCCATCGGCGTCGATCTCGAGCCGGCTCTGGCTGCGCTCGCCGACCTGGCCCCGCCCGATGGCCGTGGCGCGCGCGAACGGCTCGACCTGCCCGGCGGCGGCACCGCCCTGCTGGTCGACGAGAGCTATAATGCCAACCCGGCCTCCATGGCGGCGGCCATCGCCACGGCGGCAGGCGCGCGCACGTCGCAAGGCCGGCTGATCGCCGTTCTCGGCGATATGCTGGAGCTGGGGCCGGACGCGCCCAGGTTGCACCTTGGCCTCAAAGACGCCCTTGACGCCGCTCGGGCCGATCTGGTCTTTGCCTCCGGGCCGAACATGCGTCATCTCTATGATGCACTGGAGGCACACCGCCGAGGCGCCTGGGGGGCGACGTCGGCGGACATCGAGGCACCGCTTCTGGCCGCCGTGCGGGCAGGAGACATCATCGTGGTCAAGGGCTCGAACGGCTCGCGCATGGCGCTGCTCGTCGCCGCCCTGAAACGGCACTTCGGAGCGAAAGCTCCGGTTTAGTCCAAGGCCTTAATGGGCCGGCGGGGGAACCCACGCGCCGCACTCGGCGGGACTGCGGGGGGCGCCGGACGGGAAGGGAGCCTGATGTTCTACGAGCTCGTCAATTTCAGCGATCAGATCGGACCGCTGAACGTATTCAAGTACATCACTTTCCGCACCGGCGGCGCCATCTTCACGGCGCTGCTGTTCGTGATGCTGTTCGGCCCCGGCATCATCGACATGCTGCGCGTCAAGCAGGGCAAGGGCCAGCCCATCCGCACGGACGGGCCGCAGAGCCACCTCGCCAAGCGCGGCACGCCGACCATGGGCGGGCTGATGATCCTGGCCGGCGTGACGGTGTCGACGCTGCTGTGGGCGAACCTCGCCAACCCCTACATCTGGATCGTGCTCGGCGTGACGCTGAGCTACGGCCTGATCGGCTGGTACGACGATTACCTGAAGGTCACCAAGCAGACCGCCTCCGGCTTCTCCGGCCGCCTGCGCCTGCTGGGCGAACTCGCCGTGGCGGCGGTGGCGGCCTATCTCATCATGCGCCTCGGCAAGCCCGGCTTCTCGGATGCGCTGACGGTCCCGTTCTTCAAGAAGATGATCATCCCGCTGGGTCCCCTGATCACGGACTGGTGGTGGACGGCTCCGTTCATCATCGTCGGCGTACTGGTGATCGCGGGCGCCGGCAACGCGGTGAACCTGACAGACGGCCTCGACGGCCTCGCCATCGTGCCGGTGATGATCGCCGCCGCCACCTTCGGGCTCATCGCCTACCTGATCGGCAACTTCAAGTTCGCCCAGTACCTGCAGGTGCATTACGTCTCCGGCGTCGGTGAACTGGCGGTGATATGCGGCGCCCTGATCGGGGCGGGCCTCGGCTTCCTGTGGTTCAACGCGCCCCCCGCCATGATCTTCATGGGCGACACGGGCTCCCTGGCGCTCGGCGGCGCGCTCGGTTCCATCGCGGTCGCCACCAAGCACGAGATCGTGCTCGCCATCGTCGGCGGCCTGTTCGTGCTGGAGACGCTGTCGGTCATCATCCAGGTCGCCTCGTTCAAGATGACGGGGAAGCGCGTGTTCCGCATGGCGCCGCTGCACCACCACTTCGAGCAGAAGGGCTGGAAGGAGTCGACCGTGGTGGTGCGCTTCTGGATCATCTCGGTGGTGCTGGCGCTGGTCGGCCTCGCGACGCTGAAGCTGCGCTAGGCGCGGTTGCAGCGTGGGCAACCGAAGCGCCGAGCAACAAGCGCGGTTGCAGCGTGGGCAACCGAAGCGCCAGCTGACGAGGCCGTCATGATTCGCGCCACCACCTTCAAGGGCAAGACGGTCGCCGTGTTTGGCCTCGGCGGCTCCGGCCTCGCCACGGCGCGGTCGCTGCTGGAGGGCGGCGCGATCGTGCTGGCCTGGGACGACGGCGAGCCGGGGCGCAAGGCCGCCGCCGAACAGGCCATTCCCGTGGCCGACCTCGCCACCGCTGATTGGAGCCGCATCGACAGCCTCGTGCTGGCGCCGGGCGTGCCGCTGACGCATCCGGAGCCGCATTGGGTCGTGCTGAAAGCACGCGAAGAAAGTGACAGGCGGCTGAAAGCACGCGAAGAAAGTGACAGGCGGCTGAAAGCACGCGAAGAGAGTGGCAAGCGGCTGAAAGCACGCGAAGAGAGTGACAAGCGGCTGAAAGCACGCGAAGAAGATGCGACGCGGCTGAATGCGGGCCGGGAAAGTCGTGCGGTCGAGATCATCGGCGACATCGAGATTTTCGCCCGCGAGCGCGCGGCACACGCGCCCGACGCGCCTTTCATCGCCATCACCGGCACCAACGGCAAATCGACGACGACAGCGCTCGTCGCGCACATCCTGCGCCGGTCCGGGCGCGACGTGCAGATGGGCGGCAACATCGGCCGCGCCATCCTGACGCTGGAGCCGCCGGCGCGCGACCGCTTCCACGTCATCGAGATGTCGTCGTTCCAGATCGACCTGACGCCGAGCCTGGCGCCGACCGTCGGCGTGCTGCTGAACATCACGCCCGATCATCTCGACCGGCATGGCCCGGCCGACGATCTCGACCTCGCGCTGCGCAACTACGCCGCCATCAAGGAGCGGCTGGTCCAGCGCGCGCACATCGCATGCGTCGGCATCGACGACGATCTCTGCCGCGCCATCCTGAACCGGCGCCTCGCCACCGGTGCCGCCGTCGCCTTCTCCGCCACGCGGGAGTTCCGGCCCGGATACTGCCTGCACGACGGCTGGCTCATCTGCGCCGATGCCACCGGGCTCGCCGTCAAGCTCGGCTCGACCGCCGGCGTCCCGACGTTGCGTGGCGCCCACAACGCGCAGAACGCGCTGGCTGCGGTTTCAGCCGTCCGGGAATGCTGGGCGGCTCTGGCCCGCGATGGCAACGCCTCGGTCGCCGGAGCGGCAAGCGGGTTCGACTACCAGCCTGCGCTCGCCAGCTACCCCGGTCTGCCGCACCGCCTGGAGGAGATCGGCCGCCTCGGACGCGTCGTGTTCATCAACGACAGCAAGGCCACCAACGCCGACAGCACCGAGGTTGCGCTGGCCGCCCTCGGCACGCCCGGGCACCGCACCATCCACCTCATCCTCGGCGGCAAGCCGAAGGAGGGCGGCATCACCACGCTGTCGCGCTACTTCCCGATGCTGGCCAGGGCCTACCTGATCGGCGCCGCCAGCGCGGAATTCGCGGCGACGCTGGCAGGCCAGGTCGAGGTCGAGCACTGCGGCACGCTGGACGTGGCGGTGGCCAAGGCGCACGCCGCCGCCGTCGCCGCCAGCACCACCACGGCGCTGCGCGACACGCCGGAGGGGCACCCGTTCGTGCTGCTCTCGCCGGCCTGCGCCAGCTACGACCAGTTCCGGAATTTCGAGCAGCGCGGCGACGCCTTCCGCAACCTCGTGCTGGCGCTCCCCGGCCTCGTCCCCTTCGGCTCGGAGGCGAAGGCGTGACGGGGCTTCACCCCACCGTTGAGTTCGCCCCCGCCTCTCGCCGCAAGGGGGAAGCCGGCGCGGTTGGAACTGGGCAACCGAAGCGCCAGGCAAAATGAGGATCTCGCGCAGCGACAGGAGCCGGCTGGCGCAGTGGTGGTTCACGGTGGACCACGCTCTCCTCGGCGCCATCCTTGCCATCATCGCGGCCGGCATCGTGCTGTCGCTGGCGGCGAGCCCGGCGGTGGCCATGAAGAAGGGGCTGCCGACCTACTACTTCGTCGAGCGGCAGGTGCTCTTCTCCGGCCTCGGCGTGGTGCTCATGCTGGCCGTGTCGCTGATGCCCCCGACAGCGGTGCGGCGGCTGGCGCTGGTCATGTTCGCGGCCTCGCTCGTCGGCCTTGTCGCGGTGCTGCTGGTGGGCGCGGAGTTGAACGGCGCCCGGCGCTGGCTGTCGCTGGCCGGTCATTCGTTCCAGCCCTCCGAGATCATGAAGCCGGCTTTCACCGTGCTGTCGGCGTGGGCCTTCGCGCAGGCCCAGAAGCGGCCCGACATGCCGGCGTTATGGCTTGCGATCGGAAGCTGGGTTCTGGTCGCCGGCCTGCTGCTGATGCAGCCCGACGTCGGCCAGACGCTGCTGCTGAGCCTGGTCTGGGGCGCGCTCTACTTTCTATCCGGGCAATCGCTGGTCGGCGCAGCGGCCCTGGTCGCCAGCGGCGCCGCCGGGCTCGGCCTCGCCGCCACGGTCTACCCGCATGTACGCGCCCGCTTCGCCAAGTTCCTCGCGCCGACACCGGGCGACAACAGCCAGATCGACCGCGCCATGCAGTCGTTCAGCGAGGGCGGCTTTTTCGGCCGCGGCCCCGGCGAGGGCACCATCAAGATCGTGCTGCCCGACGCCCACACCGACTTCATCTTCGCCGTCGTCGCCGAGGAGTACGGCGTCGTCTCGTGCCTGCTGCTGCTCGCCATGTTCGGCTTCGTCGTCGTGCGCGCGCTGATGGCCGCCCGCGCCGAACCGGAAGCCGACATCCGCCACGCCGTGGAAGGTCTCGCCCTGCTGTTCGGGTTGCAGGCACTCATCAACATGGGCGTCAACGTCGGCCTGCTGCCGGCCAAAGGCATGACGCTGCCGTTCATTTCCGCTGGCGGTTCCTCCACGCTGGCCGTATCGGTGACGCTTGGCATGCTGCTGGCGCTGACGCGGCGGCGGCCGGACGTTGCACGCCTCAAAAAGCCCCGATTGATGCCGACCATCGACCCACTGCCCCACGGCCCCGGCCCCGGCACACCGGATGCACGCGATCGCCGCTCCTGAACGGGATGGGCCCGGCGCGCGCCGGCCATTTTCCCTAGGGGGCACGCCACCAGGAAAGCCTCACCGCCTTGACTCACCCCGCCGCCGACGCCCGCCCCGCCGCCGCTCCCTCGCTGATGCTCGCCGCCGGCGGCACCGGTGGCCACCTGTTCCCGGCCTACGCGCTGGCCGAGGAGATGGCGCGCCGAGGCATCGCGGTCGATCTCGTCACCGACATGCGCGGCGACCGCTACGGCACCGGCTTCCCGGCCCGCAAGGTCTACCAGGTGCCCTCCGCCACGCTCGGCGGGAAGACCCCGCTCGCCGTCACCAAGACCGCGCTCGCCCTGTCGCGCGGTGTGGCGGCCGCCTACAAGCTGCTGGGCGAGGTTCGGCCGGCGGCTGTCATCGGCTTCGGCGGGTACCCGACATTCCCGCCCCTGCTGGCGGCGCGCCTGCGCGGCATCCCGTCCGCGCTGCATGAGCAAAACGCTGTGCTGGGGCGCGCCAACCGCATGCTGGCGGCCCGCGTCACCGCCATCGCCACCTCGTTCGAGCGCGTGAAGCTGCTGGACGGCGCGCTCGCCGCCAAGGCCCGCTTCACGGGCAACCCCGTGCGCGACATCGTGCGCCGCGCGGCGCTGACGCCCTACGATGCCCCGGCCGCCGACGGCAGGTTCCGCATCGTCGTCTTCGGCGGCAGCCAGGGCGCGCGCTTCTTCTCCGAGGTGATGCCGGCGGCGGTCGATCAGCTGCCCGAAGCCCTGCAACGTCGGCTGGTCATCGTTCAGCAGGCGCGGCCCGAGGATCAATCGCAGGTGCTGGCCGCATACTGCTCCGCCCGTCGCCCGTTCATCATCGACTGCGAGGTTGCCCCGTTTTTCCCCAACCTGCCCGAGCGGCTGGCAGCCAGCCATCTCGTCATCGGCCGGGCCGGAGCTTCCACGGTGGCAGAATTGACGGTCATCGGGCGGCCGTCGATCCTGGTGCCGCTGCCGCACGCCCTTGACAACGATCAGCTCAACAACGCAACGAGGCTTGCCGAATCGGGGGCGGCTTGGTGTATCGAGCAGAAGGACTTGTCGCCGGAGCGGCTGGCGGCCGAGATCGCGGCCCTGATGCAGGCGCCGCAGCGGTTGGCCCAGGCCGCGGCGGCGGCCAAGGCAGCCGGGCGGCCGGATGCGGTCGAACGGCTGGCCGACTTGGCACAGGAATTGATGGGACCGCGCGCATGACAACGACGTCGCGGGCCGTGCCAGGCCTGGGATGACGGCAGTGTCCGGGGGCGGACGAACGGGGTGGCAGACGGCGACACGACACGCGGACACGGTCTCCGCTGCCCGTATCGACTTGGAACGACGTGCGGACAATCGCGGCCTGACGCGGCGACCACCGCACCGGCGAGACTTGAGGGAACCTAACACCATGCAGATGCCCCCCGAGATCGGGACCTTCCACATCATCGGCATCGGCGGCATCGGCATGAGCGCCATTGCCGAAATCCTGCTCGCCAAGGGCTACACGGTCCAGGGCAGCGACCAGAAGGAAAACGCCAACGTGCAGCGCCTGCGCGCACGTGGCGTGCGCGTGTTCATCGGTCACGATGCCATCAATCTGGTCGGCGCCCGGCAGGTGGTCATCTCGACCGCCGTCAAGAAGGGCAACCCGGAACTCGAGGCCGCCCGCGCCAAGGGACTGCCGATCATCCGCCGCGCCGAGATGCTGGCCGAGCTGATGCGCCTCTATCGCACGGTGTCCGTCACCGGCACGCACGGCAAGACCACCACCACCTCGCTCATCAGCCACGTCTTCGCCGAAGGTCAGACGGACCCGACCGTCATCACCGGCGGCATCATCAATGCCTGGGGCTCCAATGCCCGTCTCGGCAAGGGTGACTGGATGATCGTCGAGGCCGACGAAAGCGACGGCACCTTCACCCGGCTGCCGACGGAGATCGGCATCGTCACCAACATCGACCCCGAGCACCTCGACTATTTCGGCTCGGTCGAGAACATGCACCGCGAGTACGAGTCGTTCCTGCGCAACATTCCCTTCTACGGGCTCGCCGTCGCCTGCGTGGACCACCCCGTGGTGCACGACATGATCGATCGTCTCGATCTGCGCCGCGACGGCCGCCGCCTGCTCACCTACGGCGTGTCCGAGCAGGCCGACCTGGTGCTGAAGGCGATCGGCTACGACGGCAACAAGACCATCTTCGATGCCGAGCTGGGACCGCGCGTCAAGGGCGGCAAGCGCAGCTTGAAGGCGTGGTCGATCCCGATCCCCGGCCAGCACAACGCACTCAACGCCCTGGCGGCGATCGCCGTCGCGGCGGAAGCCGGCATCGCCGACGAGCAGATCCGCGCCAGCCTGCAGAGCTTCTCCGGCGTCAAGCGCCGCTTCCAGCTCACCGGGACCTGGAACGGCGTGTCCATCTACGACGACTACGGCCACCACCCGGTGGAGATCGCCTCGGTGCTCGCCGCCGCGCGCGCCGGCGCCCGCGGCCGCGTCGTCGCCGTCCTGGAGCCGCACCGCTACAGCCGCGTCTCGGACCTGTTCGGCGACTTCTGCGCCTGCTTCAAGGATGCCGACAGCGTCATCGTCGGGCCGCTCTATACGGCCGGAGAATTGCCCATCGAGGGCATCGACCACCGCTCGCTGGTGGAAGGCATCCGCGCCACCGGGCACCCATCGGTGATCGCCATCGACAAGCCCAACGACCTGGTGCCGCTGATCCGCCGCAACGGGCGCCCCGGCGACATGATCGTCTGCCTCGGTGCCGGCACCTCGACGGAGTGGGCGCACGCGCTCCCCGGCTGGCTCGAGCAGGGGATCGCCGCGGAGTAAGCCTCGGCCTCAGGGGGTGGTCGCGGAGTGAGCCCGATCCAGGGCCGCTGAGCAAGGCCCCGCCCTAGCTGCGGCGGACTAAGGCTCCGAGCCACGGCCGCTTGGGCAAGGAACCGGCCTAAGGCGTTCTGGCGTTGTCGGCCGCCACTTTCCTTCTCCCGGGACGGGAGAAGGTGCCCAGGGACCTGGATCATGGGCACGGGGCAAGTGCCTGCAGCCAGTCCCTCACCTGTCGCTGCCGCGACATCCTCTCCCCTCCAGGGAGAGGACAAAGTGGGACTGCTCCAACCGATTATTTTTCAAGACGAGCCAACCCGATGAGCTTTCCCGATATCACCTCCGAACTGAAGGCGCGCCTGCCGGAGCTGCGCGGACGCCTGATCGCCAACGCATCGCTTGCCGACATCACGTGGTTCCGCGTCGGCGGTCCTGCGCAGGTGCTGTTCACGCCCGCCGACGAGGCGGACCTTGCCTATTTCCTGAAGACGCTCGGCGGCGCGCTGCCGGTGTTCGTCATCGGCCTCGGCTCCAACCTGCTGGTGCGAGACGGCGGCGTGCCGGGCGTCGTCATCCGGCTGGGGCGCGGCTTCGGCGAGGTCAAGGCCGAGCCGGGGCACACCTTGCGCGCCGGCACCGCCGTGCCCGACGTCAAGGTCGCCCGCGCGGCGGCGGATGCGGGCATCACCGGCCTCGCCTTCTATCGCGGCATCCCCGGTTCTATCGGCGGCGCCTTGCGCATGAACGCCGGCGCGCACGGCCGCGAGACCAAGGACGCGCTGATCGAAGCGCGCGCCGTCGATCCGCGCGGCACCGTGCATGTGCTCTCCAATGCCGACATGAAATACACCTACCGCCACTGCGGTATCCCCGAGGACTGGATCTTCACCGAGGCGCTGTACGGCGGCGAAGCTGGCGATCCGGCCGAGATCCTGAAGCAGATGGACGAGGTCGCCGCCTATCGCGAGAAGAACCAGCCCATCAAGGAGCGCACCGGCGGCTCGACGTTCAAGAACCCGCCGGGGCACTCGTCGTGGAAGCTGATCGACGCGGCCGGCTGCCGGGGCCTGCGCGTCGGCGGTGCGCACGTCTCCACCATGCATTGCAACTTCCTGATCAACGACCAGGGCGCCAGCGGCGAGGACGTCGAGCGCCTGGGTGAAACGGTGCGTGCGCGCGTCAAGGCCAACTCCGGCGTCACGCTGAACTGGGAGATCATCCGCCTCGGCCTGCCCACCGACGGGCATCCGATCGGCGAAGCCCTGGCGCTTCCCGCCAGCTGACGCAGGCTCCTGCGCGTCCGACATGGCGTCCGACATGGCGGTGGCCGCGCGTCATACCGGCCGGCGAAAATCCTGACCTTCCCTTGCGCCGGCCCAGGGGCCAAGGGCCCCCGCCGCGAGCGGCGGAACCGCGCGAATTCCTGATGCGCGAAGCGTCAGGAATTCGTGCGCAGGGTATCAGTTCGGTCGGCACCCGTGATGCCGTTGGCCCCGCGTTCCGACGTGATTGCGGGCCGTACCGGTCCTGCGATCAGAAGTCGATTTCGAGGCTGAGCTTCATGGTGAGCTTTGGGGTCGCGGGCGTGACGCCGGCGAGCAGCCCCACACCGACGCGTGCCGTCGGATTCTCGTCGTCATCATCGTCGTCGGTCGCGCCGCCCCCCGACTTGCCGGCCTTTTGCGCGCCCTTCTTGTCATCGTCATCGTCGGCCACGCCGGCCACGCCACCCGCTCCGGCCTTCCCCTGCCGCTTGGGCGTGCCGAACCGGTGTTTCATCTTCTCGCCGCCGAGCTCGAAGGTGCGATAGACGACCGGCCCGACCCTGTGCTGGTCGTGGTCGCCGAGCAGCAGCGAGGCCTCGTCGCGCTGTCCCGTGTTGCCGATGCGATCGACGGTACCATAGGCCTCGATCGCGAAATCCCACGCGCGCGAGTGGTGATACTTGAGCTGCGCCGCGTAGGCGAAATCCCATTTGTTGTCGCGAATATCGCCGCCGTCCGTGTGTTCGACCGGCGCGAAGTGGCGCACCGCGAACAGGTTCGTCGTTGCCGACCAGGGGCCTGAAACCGCCTGCAGGATGGTGCCGGCGTAAAGTGTGTGCGCATCCCCGCTGACCAGCGCGTGCTGGTATTCGACGATGAGGCCAACTCCCAGCCCGCCGCGCTTCTTGTCGACCGGCACCAGCACCGCCACGCCCTCAAACTGCAACTCGGTGGCGCGCAGGCCGTCGTAGGCGTTGGCATCGTTGAACGCGCCCGGATCGTCGAGCCGCTCCTTCTCCAGCTCCAGCCCGATACGGGTCCGGAAGAAGCTGGTCAGGTGCACCTCCAGCTCCTGTGCCAGGCGCTCGCGCGAAACGGAGTTGTTGTCGTGGACCCGTTCGCCCCCCGGCGCCAGCGCCGAGCGGCGGCGAGGATTGCCCACCATGAACGCATTCTGGCTCTGGAACTGGATGTTGCCCGGCTCTGCCTCGAGATCCTTGGTCTCGAACTGGTTGATGGCCGGCCCGGCCACCGCAGGCACCACAACCGCAGGCGTCACGCCGGCCGCCGCCGCGAGCAGCACGACGACGCGCGCCGACCGAACAGCACTGGAGCCCCGCCTGCTGCCGTGCATCCTGCTCCGCCCTCTTCCCCTGCTGGCCAGCGCGTTCCCTCGTCGCCAGCTCACGTTTCTGTTTCTCTTGGCGTATCTGTTCGCGTTGTTTTCGCGACTTGTAGCCGGAGCAGCGGTGTCCGCACAGCCCTGCAGCGCGCCATTGTCGCGGCGCCGTGGCCCACCCGCCACGCGCGAACGCCGCGAAACCGCGTGCGTGCGGCACACGCGCTCGCCGCATCGGCCCGGCGCGCGGCCGCGTCAATGCCCGCGGATTGGGTTGCTCCCGCCTCAAGCCCCCCCTTCTCCTGGTTTCGTCGGATAGCCGGGGGCCCCGCATTTCACGTTGCGGCATCTTCCCACGCACCGCGCGAGGCACTAGGGTCCCCGTGCCTCCGAACGCCTGCCCCGGGATTGTCCCGACAGCGCGGCAACCAGGGACCCGAGCGCTTGACCACCGCCCACGTGACCACCGCCCCCGACGCTGCCAGCGACGTCACTGCCGCCATCGGCAATACGCCACTGATCAGGCTGCGCCGCGCCTCAGAGGCCACCGGCTGCCAGATCTACGGCAAGGCCGAGTTCATGAACCCGGGCGGCTCCGTCAAGGACCGGGCGGCGCTGTTCATCGTGCGGGACGCCATCCGCCGCGGCCAGCTGCGTCCGGGCGGCACCATCGTCGAGGGAACGGCCGGCAATACCGGCATCGGCATCGCCGTGGTCGCCAATGCGCTCGGCTTCAAGACGGTGATCGTCATCCCCGAGACGCAGTCGCAGGAGAAGAAGGACACGTTGCGCCTGCTTGGCGCCCGCCTCGTCGAGGTGCCGGCAGTCCCGTACAAGAACCCCAACAACTACGTGCGCTATTCCGAGCGGTTGGCCGCCGCGCTGGCCCGCACCGAGCCGGCCGGCGCCGTATGGGCCAACCAGTTCGACAACGTCGCCAACCGGCAGGCGCACGTCGAGACCACGGCCGAGGAGATCTGGCGCCAGACGCGCGGCCGCGTCGACGGCTTCGTTTCGGCGGTCGGCTCGGGCGGCACGCTGGGCGGCGTCTCGCTCGGCCTCAAGGCGAAGCGCGACGGCATCGTCATCGCGCTCGCCGATCCGCCCGGCGCCGCACTGCACAGCTACTACACCACCGGCGAGCTGAAGGCCGAGGGGTCCTCCATCACCGAGGGCATAGGCCAGGGCCGCATCACCAGGAACATCGAGGGCGTCAAGGTCGACCGCTCATACCGCATCGCCGACGCCGAGGCGGTCGAGACCACGTTCCAACTGCTGGCCGAGGAAGGGCTTTGCCTCGGCGCCTCGTCCGGCGTCAACGTGGCCGGCGCCGTCCGCCTCGCCCGCGACCTGGGACCGGGACACACCATCGTGACCATGCTGTGCGACAGCGGCCTGCGCTATCAGAGCCGGCTATTCAACCCCGAATTCCTGCGGGCGAAGAGCCTGCCGGTGCCGGCCTGGCTGGAGGGCCATGGCGCGCCGCCGCCGGCCGTGTTCCTGCCGGCGGAGGGCTGAGGCTGCCCTCGCGGAGCGATTTGCAGGGCTGCTGCGCGGCCGGCGCTGGCGGTCCCAGCCTGAGACGGGTTGCAGCCAGCTGCGGGAGCGTGGATATAAGGGCTTTCGCGGCCGGGCCGGGCCGGGCGTCATGCCGCCGGTGGTTGCAGATCACACATCACCTGACACCTGACACATTCGAGGCAAGAGGGAGCGAGACGTGCCGAAGAGCGCCAAGAACTGGATTGTCGAGACGGAATGGCTCGCGACGCACCTCAATGCTCCTGACCTCGTCATCTTCGATGCCTCGTGGCATCTGCCGACCGAGAACCGCGACCCCAAGGCCGAGTATCGGGCCGCGCACATCCCGCATGCGCTGTTCTTCGACATCGACGACATCGTCGACGAGAAGTCGAGCCTGCCGCACATGCTGCCCTCCACCGTGAAATTCGCCAGCCGAATGAAGAAAATGGGCGTCGGCGATGGTGCCCGCATCGTGGTCTATGACAGCGCCGGGCTGTTCTCTGCCGCACGCGTGTGGTGGATGTTCCGTGCGATGGGCCACGAGGACGTCGCCGTGCTCAACGGCGGTCTCAAGAAGTGGCAGGCCGAAGGCCGCGAGACCGAGGATGGTCCGCCGCCGCGCCGCAGCGAGCGCCACTATACGCCGCGCTTCAATTCCGACCTCGTGCGCGATCTGTCCGACATCAAGGCCATCGTGGACAAGAAGGACGCGCAGCTGGTCGACGCGCGCCCCGCCGGCCGTTTCGCCGGCCGCGATCCCGAGCCGCGTCCAGGCGTCCGCTCCGGCCATATCCCGGGCTCGCTCAACGTGCCTTATGACGCCGTGCTCAATCCTGACGGGACCATGAAGTCCAAGGAGCAGCTCGCCGCCGTGTTCAAGGCTGCCGGTATCGACCCGCACGCGGACGTCGTGACGACCTGCGGCTCGGGCGTGACCGCCTCCATCCTTTCGCTCGCGCTGGCCGTGCTCGGCCAGACCAACGCTGCGGTCTACGACGGCAGCTGGGCCGAGTGGGGCTCGCGCCAGGACCTGCCGCTCGCCACCGGTTGAAAAAAGAACGGGCGGTCTTGGAGGGTGCCCCTCCACCGGAGCGCAAGGCGGGCCTCGCTCGCGCCAGCGGCGCGAACCTTCCCTGATCGCGCCTGCGGCGCGAGCGAGGCCAGCCTCGCGCTCCGGTGGGGGAGGTATCCCCCACACCCCTTCTCTTTTTCGACTGGGACGAGGAGACACGAAAAAGCCCGGACAGGCAGAGGTGGCCGTCCGGGCTTTTCGCGTTCGCGGGCGTCGGTTTCAGTGCATGTAGGGCGAGTCGCCGCCATGCGGCGAGCCGATGCCCGACGAGAAGAAGAAGCCGTTGTCGAACGGGCCGCCGTCTGTCTGCATCGAGAAGCCCTGATCACGGAACGTCGTCGTGCTGCCGTAGCGGCCACGCGAGTCGCCGTAGGTGTTGATCGACTGCGCGTAGGAATACGAATAGCCGCCGCCGGCGCGGGCCACGAAGCCCTTGACGCGCGTGCCGCGGCGCTGCTGGGCCGCCAGGCGTGCCTTGCGCAGGCCATCGCCGGCACTCGCCGGCTCCGACGCCACGACCGAGACGAGGCCGCCGGTCAGCGCGGCCATCACCGCCGCCAGGATCAGGGATTGCCGCTTACGCATCGGGGGAACCTCGCTTGAATGAGTACCTTGGCGCCCGGCCGAGCCGGGATCGGCGGCCAGAATAGCGGCAATCTACGACCGAACCGCAAACAAAAACGACAAGGCCGGCGCGCTTTGGCCGGCCTTGTCGCAGCAAGAACACGTGTCGCCGGCACGTCACGCTGGCTGGCGATCAGCCGGCCCACGACAGGGCGGTCCGCGGCAGGGCGGCCCGCGGCAGGGCGGGTCGCGGCAAGGCCGCCCTGTCCCGACCAGACGGCGCCTTGCCGCCTTTACTTGCAGGCGCGCTGCGTCGCCGTGCAGTTGATCGGGTAGCCGGGCTTGCACACCACCTTGGCCGGGCCGGACGGCTTCAGGCCGGCGGCCTTCATCTGGTTGTTGAGGGCGGCATTGGCCATGAACCGCGCGAGATCCTCGGTGATCATGTCGGCCGTGCCGCCGGCCTGCACGCACTTGCCGCCGGCCTTGGGGGCAGCCTGGGCGGCCGTAACGATGCCGAGAGCAAGAACGGCGGTGGCAGCGGCTGCCGCGCTACGAACGAAAGAGCGCATCGATTGTTTTCCTCGCCATGGAGTGGAACTGTGATGTTGTGGCCCGAACGGCCCCATTGCCCCGGGTCCGCGCCTGTCATGCCCAAGCGGGAACCGCTGAGGCCTCGGGGCCCCTGGCCCGAGCGCTCAAAGCTTGCAGATGGTCGCCTGGCCACGGCAGGTGAAGCCGAGCCCGGAGCCACCCTTGCACTTGTAGGTGCGCGGGCCGAAGCTGTAGCCGGGCGTCGTACCATTGGCCATCCAGGACGACCAGGCGCCCCAGTCCACGGCCTGCAGCAGCGCCTCGTCGACCTGGAACTGCGCTGCCTTTTCAGTGCCACCGGTTCCTTCAGCAGCCTTGACGACGCACGCGCCCTTGGCCTTGCCGGCGGCGGACGCCGCACCGCTGGCGAGCGCCATGGCGGCCACCACGCCGACGGTCAGCTTGACGAGCTTCTGCATTGATAGTCCCTCCGATTGTTCACGGGTCATCTGTTGCGGGGCGAACCCAAACGCCTCACGCTTCCCCACGCGCATAGGCACCATCCGAGCCCCATGCTGTTCACCCGGGAGATCATCCTCGGACGGCAGCGAGCCACGGACGGACGGACGGCAGGCGGCCCGGCCTCGCCCTGCGACCGGAGCACGGCCGAGGCACGGCACAACGCCGACGGCCCACGGACCCGAAAGCCCGCGGGGCACCATTCCGAGACTAGCTAGTCCGAGCGGGCTTGCCCATTAACCATTCCGCAAATCCTACCGCCGACCCGCATTTTGGCGGAAGCCGTTGCAGGCAAGCGACGCTTTTGGCGGGAGGTGGGCGACAGCGACGGCTACGGTCAGGCCGGCTGCAGGTCGACGGCCTTGGGGCCCTTGCCGCGCTTGTCCGGCTCGGTCTCGAACGAAATCCGCATGCCTTCCGTGAGGCTGCCGACGCCGGACCGCTCAACAGCCGTGACATGGACGAACACGTCCTTGCCGCCCTCGTCCGGAGTGATAAAGCCGAAGCCCTTCTGAACGTTGAAGAACTTCACGGTACCCGTCTGCCGCATTGCGCGTCTCCAGTGCATCGTCCGAAAAAGTCGACGCGCGATCCGGCGGGGGAGAGCCGGACCTCGCGTTGCTGAACCCCCGGGCGATCACACGCCCCCTGGGTCCACTGTGATGGTTTTGTCTGCTCCATGGGGTGAACACCGCACGGCGGCGCGTTCGTCTCCCCGCGACTGCGACAAATGGAAGCCATCGCTTGCGGACGCGATTATCAGGCAACGCAACCGGCCATGCAATACCAAAGGCGTATAGACTAGACCTGTTTTTCTCAGCCCACGGCCGAGCCGACCGCGCCCAGGTCGAGCACCCGGCCGCTGGCGCCCTTGTCCTGGCCGAACGTCTTGGCCAACCACGGCAGCAGCAGTTCGAGCTTGCCGGCCAGCGTGAACGGCGGGTTGAGCAGGATGAGGCCGGTGCCGTTGAGGCGGTCAGGGTCGCTCGGCGCACGGATCAGCAACTCGGCGGCCAGCAGCTTCGGGACGCCGAGGCTGGAGATCTGGCGATGGAAAGCGGCGATCGGTGCCGGCGACTTGATCGGGTACCACAGGATCACGCTGCCGGTGGCGAAGCGGCGCACGGCGTCGGCCAGCGCCCGCTCGAGGCGACCGAGTTCGCCCGGCTGCTCGAACGGCGGATCGACGAGCAGAACGCCGCGCCGCTCGCGCGGCGGCAGCAGCGACTTGACGGCCATCCAGCCGTCGATGCCGAGCACGCGCGTGCGCGCGTCGCCGTCGAACAGCGCGGCGAGCGTGGCGCGATCCGCCTCGTGCAGTTCGTTGACCGCGAGCACGTCGCCCTTGCGCAGCAGGCGGCGCGCCAGCATCGGGCTGCCGGGATACGTGGCTAGCGCGGGCGTCGTGCCGCTGGCCGCCGCGCGCTCGGCATTGAGGTCGCGAACGACGGCAAGATAGGGCTCGAGGCAGGCCGCCACCGCGGCCGGCATGGCGACCGGCGCCAGATCCCGCCCCAGGATGCGGCCGATGCCCGCCTCCCATTCGCCCGTCTTGCCGGCCTCGACGCCGCCGAGATCGTAGAGGCCAATGCCGGCATGCGTGTCGATGACGCGGAACGGCGCCGGCTTCAGCTTCAGGTGCTCGATGACGAGCGCCAGCACGGCGTGCTTCAGCACATCCGCGAAGTTCCCGGCGTGATAGGCGTGGCGGTAGTTCATGTGTGGCAACGGCTGGGCGAGAAGCGGAGCGGCGCAGCAGGCCGCACGCGCCGGTCATAATCGCTTGCGCGGGAAACGTCGACCGGCTGGGACGACGTGTCCCCATTCGGGCCGGCCGAGCATCCCGTCGGGCTCCGCACGCTCCGCATGCTCGGATCGCGCCGCTCCTGGAGCCACGGCGCGAGGAGGGAATCCCCGTTCGCTTCCTACCGGTGTCTTGCCACCGGGCATGCCGCGTCCGATGGGAGCCCGCCTCGCTTTGAGACTGCGTGTTGCTGGGCGTTACTGGGCGTTTGCGTGTTACTGCCCGTTACTGGGCGTTGCCCGGCGCGCGCTCGACACCGCCGGGAATCGTCTCGTTGGGACCGCGCGGCTGCGGCATCGACGAGCCGGGGGCAGCCGGCGAACGCTCCATCTCGGCAGCCGGCGCGGCCGCCTTCGGCCCGGCCGAGCGCTTCTTCGACTTCTTGGCCCCGCCGGCATCGGTCTTGTCGTCGGCCTTGGCCCCGCCCTTGGCGGCATCGGCCCCGCCCTTGGCGGCATCAGGCTTGCCGGCCTCGCTCTTCATGTCGGCCGCCTTGCGCGCGCTCGAGGGCGCCAGCGTGCCGATCGGCGCCTGGGGCTTCGGGGCGGAGAACGAGCGCGCGCCGGCTGCCGGCGGCGGCGCCACCGCGCGCATGCCGTCCAGGCTCGGCCTGTTCTCGACGCCGCCGGGCTGGGTCTCGTTGATGGTCTGGGCGCCGGCTGGCGCGGCCGCGACCATCCCCGCGACCAGAAGCGCGGCCGATGCGGTCATGCGGCGCATAGGTGAACGGTGCATGCGAAATGCCCTCCAGTTGGTTTCAGGCCCGCGAGCCGGGCCTCTGCATGCCCGATCGCCAGCAACCGCCCCCCGCTCCGGCCGGCCGAAATCGTCGGCGGGCGAAGCCCCAGGGGCGCCAGTCTACGCCAGATCGCCCCCGCGCGTCTGCCGTCGCAACGACAGGGCCGTGCGCAGCGAACGACCGGCCGTCAGCCCGGCCACCCAGGCCAGCGCCACCAGCGTGAATGGCATCAGCACCTGCAGCCCGCGATAGGCGAAGGCATCGACGGCCACCAGCAGCACCGAGGCCGTACCCCACCCGAGATAGGTCACCAGCCGGCTCAAGCCGAGCCGCCATCCGAGCCACAAGCCCAGCGCGGCGGCGAGCAGCACCAGCACGCGCGCCTTGAGCGGCCCCACCTCGCTCACCGCCCGGCCCGGCTCCAGCATCATGGCCGCCACCTGCGCGTGAATGGCGGCGCCCGGCATCTGCTCGCCGGTGCGCACGCTCAAGGGCACGCGATGGCGGTCGCGGAACGGAAAATCGCCGCCGATGATGACGACGCGCCCCTTGAGCTGGGTGCCGAGGTCGGCATCCGCCAGCAGGTCCTGGGCCGGCAGCATGAGGAACGGCTTCATGTCGTCGTCGCGTCCGAGCATCCAGGAGATCGGCCGCGACACGTCGCTGAGCCCAGGAGCGCCGGCCGCTTCCGCCAGCAGGCGCGCAAAGCTCTTCGGGAAGGCGCCACCCTCCGCCGGCACCGCCGTATAGCGCACCACGTCGTCGCTCTGGCGGCGCAGGTTGAGATAACCGGCCGGACGCCCGGTGCGGGCCAGATACTCTGCCTGGAACTCGCGCTGGAACGGCTGCAATGGGCCGCGCTCGTCCTCCGCGCCGAGCACGAGGGGCGCCTTGGCCTCACGCAGCGCGGCCGCCAGCGCCTCGTCCTTCTCCGTGTCCGTGCGCTTCAGGAACAGCACGTCGACGCCGATGGCGCGCGGGCCCGTGGCGTCGACGGCGCGCACGATGCGCGCCAGCAGGCCACGATCGATCGGACTGCTGGCGTAGTCCTTCAGGGTGGCATCGTTGATGGTGACCAGCGCCACCGTGTCGTGCGGCGCCGCCAGACGCGGCGACAGCAGCGCCGTGCGCCAATCCGTGGTCCAGTGGCCATGGCGCAGGTACTCGCCGCGACCATAGCCGGGAACCGCCAGCAGGCCGGCAATGGCCGCCAGCGCTCCGATGCCGACCGCCAGCCAGACCCAGGCCATCGGCGGGGAGCGGCGCGGCGGCGCAGCCGCAGGCGTTGTCATGGCAGGGTCTCCCCGTTGCTCCCCCTCGCACCGGGCTCAGCCGAGCCCCTCGCAGCCATGTCGGCTGTGTGCAAGTCGTTCTATGAACACTGTAAAAGCGCCGTCCTGTTCGCACAATAGCGCCCGCGCGCGCCGCGACCGTTATGACAAGTCTGGCCGAAGGCCGCCCAGCCGAGCCTTGAGCCGCCGGGCGTCTCTGCCATAGAACTGCCGCGCCGCTCTGTCTTTGCGGTTGCCCCGCCTCCCCGCGCCAACTGCCCCCCCCTCCTTCTCGCACAGCGCATCACCAAGGATCGATTGTCCCCATGTCGCACAGCTTCAGCCGCAGGCAGGTCGTCACCGGAGCCCTCGGCAGCGCCGCGTTCGGCCTGCTGGCACCGGGCGCGCGGGCGCTGGCCGAGGTGGCGCAGGCGCCCGGGGCGGACCTTGCGGCCCCCGTGCCGTTCTCCTTCGAGGGCCTGAAGGACATGGCACGCGCCGCGGCGCAGTCTCCGTGGAAGAAGGCCGAGCCGGCAGCCGCCGAGACGCTGCAGAAGGTCGACTACGACGCCTATCAGCAGATCCGCTATCGCGCCGACAAGACGCTGAAACTCGGTCGCAACGGCCAGACGCCGGCACAGCTGTTCCACCTCGGCAAGTACTTCATGGAGCCCGTGCGCATGCACGTCGTCGAGGGCGGCGCCTCGCGCCTCGTCACCTACCATGCCAGCCTGTTCGACATGCCGGCCGAGCATGTGGCGCGCACCCTGCCCCCGGGGCTCGGCTTCGCCGGCTTCCGCATCATGGCGCCAGACCTGAAGACCGACTGGTATGCCGCCCTCGGCGCCTCCTATTTCCGCACCTCGGGCCCGTTCAACCAGTACGGTCTCTCGGCACGCGGTCTCGCCATCGACACCGCCATGCCCACGCCCGAGGAGTTCCCGCGCTTTTCGGAGTATTTCCTCGAAGGCACGGATGGCCCCGACGCCAAGCTCACCATCTACGCCCTGCTCGACAGCCCGAGCTGCACCGGCGCCTACCGCATGCGCACGCAGCGCATCACCGACAAGAACGACGTCCATCGCATCGTCATGGACATCGATTGCGAACTGTACGCCCGCAAGACCATCCGCCGCCTCGGCATCGCGCCGTTCTCGAGCATGTTCTGGTACGGCGAGCACAGCCGCACGCAGGCCGCCGACTGGCGCCCGGAAATCCACGACAGCGACGGCCTCGCCATCCTGACCGGATCGGGCGAGCGCATCTGGCGCCCCATCAACAATCCGAAGCGCGTCATGACCAGCGCCTTCGCCGACAACAACCCGAAGGGCTTCGGCCTCTTGCAGCGCGACCGCGACTTCGTGCACTACCTCGACGACGGCGTGTTCTATGAGCGCCGCGCCTCGGTCTGGGTGGAGCCGGTCGGCGACTGGGGCCGCGGCGCCGTGCACCTCGTCGAAATCCCCACCGACGACGAGACCAACGACAACATCGTCGCCTACTGGTGCCCCGAGCAGCCGATGCTCGGCGGCGAGACGCGCGCCTTCTCCTATCGCCTGTCCTGGCTCGACGACATCCCGTTCCCGCCCGAACTCGGCCGCGCCACCGCCACCTGGAGTGGCATGGGCGGACGCCCCGGCCAGCCCCGGCCGCAGGGCGCGCGCAAGTTCGTCATCGATTTCCAGGGGCCGGTGTTCGCAGGCCTCGGCCGCGAGTCCGGCGTCGAGATCGTCGTCACCACCTCGCGCGGCGAGGTCTCCAACTCCTATACGCACCCCGTCGTCGACCAGAAGGAGCGCTGGCGCGCGCTGTTCGACGTCACGGCCACGGGCGCCGATCCCGTCGACATGCGCGCCTTCCTGCGCCTCAAGGACAAGGCCCTCACCGAAACCTGGATCTTCCAGTATTTCCCGGAAGGCTGAGCCGCGCGCCCCGTCGCGCCGGCGGCCCCTGGTCAGCCCAAGAAACGGGTGGCTTGGCGGGTGTCCCGCCAAACGGGTGCGGGCGGTAGCCCGCCGCCGCAGGCGCCTGGTGCGCGGACTTGCAACCCCGGCCAGCGCTTGCGGGGCCGGCGCGTCGGGCCGCATGTGAGCGGCCTGTTTGCATGTGCCGCCTACGCCTGCGGTTCGCCAAAGTTGCCGGATGCGCCGGCCTGCTGAGCCCCGCGTCTCCCGGGAGCGGTCGCGGCTCGCTATGGACAGGCGCGCGCCGGCTGCCTTAGCTGCCGGGCCTGGAAGGTGGCGCCCCGCGCGTTCGAGTCGTGCGCGGCGCGTGCCGGTGCCCGATCTGCTCACCCTGGAGGCCGCTTTGAAAGTCCTCGTCACCGGCGCTGCCGGCTTCATCGGCTTCCACACCGCCGCCGCCCTGCTGGCGCGCGGCGACGAGGTGGTCGGCATCGACAATCTCAACAGCTATTACGACGTGGCGCTGAAGGAGGCGCGGCTCGCGCTCCTGATCGGCCGGCCGCGCTTCAGCTTCCAGCGCCACGACATCGCCGACCGCGCTGCCACCGCCGAGCTGTTCCGCCGCGAGCGCTTCCAGCGCGTCGTGCATCTGGCCGCCCAGGCCGGCGTGCGCTACTCGATCGACAACCCGCACGCCTACGCGGACGCCAACCTGACCGGCTTCCTGACCATCCTGGAGGGCTGCCGGCAGACGCAGGTCGAGCACTGCGTGTTCGCCTCCTCCAGCTCGGTCTATGGCGCCAACAGCAACATGCCGTTCAGCGTCGGGCAGATGGTCGACCACCCGCTGAGCCTCTATGCCGCCACCAAGAAGGCCAACGAGCTGATGGCGCACACCTACGCCCATCTCTACCGCACACCGATGACGGGCCTGCGCTTCTTCACCGTCTATGGGCCGTGGGGCCGGCCCGACATGGCGCCCTTCATCTTCACGCGCAAGATTCTGGCCGGCGAGCCCATCGACGTGTTCAACCATGGCCGCCACATGCGGGATTTCACCTATATCGACGACATCGTCGAAGGCGTGGTGCGCACGCTCGATCACGTCGCGGCGCCGAACCCGGAATGGACCAGCGAATGGCCCGATCCGGCCACCTCGTCGGCACCCTATGCGCTGCACAATATCGGCAACAACGCGCCCGTGCCGCTGATGCGCTTCATCGAGGCCATCGAACGCGCCACCGGGCGCACAGCCGAGAAGAATTACCTGCCGATGCAGCCGGGGGACGTCCCGACGACGTTCGCGGACATCGGCTCGCTGGAGGCCGCCGTCGGCTTCCGCCCGAGCACCTCGATCGAGGACGGTATCGCCCGCTTCGTCGCCTGGTACCGCGGGTATTACGGCGTATGAGGCCGGACCGCGCGCCATCCCGTGCAGCGAAGGTCGGGATCACGACGCATCGCCATCAGATGTCCTTATTTGCCACTCAGGCACTTGCGATTAGACCTGATCGCGCCGGCGCGTTACGGTATGTGTATCGGTCAGCCAACAGGATCGTTCGCAGGCTGCCGCCGCAAATTTGATAAAGCAGCTGGAGACACCCCATGAAGATCTGGAACAAGCCGCAGGTTCGTGAGCAGGAAGTCGGCCTCGAGGTCACGAGCTATCTCCCGGCCGAGATCGACATCATCTGAAGCCTGCGTCGATCGGACCGAGGCTTGCCGCGCTGTCAACATGGCTTCCCCCAAGGTTGGCGTCCCAAAGAGCGGGGCCTCGGATCGCGATCGATCTCGGCGGGAACGGCGGCACGGCGACGTGCCGCCGTTCGCGTTTGGCACCGCCGGCCGGCGGACAGGCTGCGGCCGCGCCTGGAAGACAAACCGATCAAATACTTGCCTAGTCTTGTTATGCTTGGCGTGAACTTCCGCCGTGGGGCGCGTTTATCTGCTTGGCACCCGCCGAAACGGGCTCTGGCGCATGCTTTCCGTCTTGCGTTTGAGAGCGCGCCAGTCCATAAAGTGCGCCAATCGAACACGCATGGTCTGCTCTACTACGGCGCCATACTCGCCTTCACTAGACGTCTCCATCGCGCGCTTTGATCTCCTCGAGGTACTACCGCCTCGGGGTAACTGCCATGGAGAGCATAATGTCGAACGGCACTGTCAAGTGGTTCAATGGTCAGAAGGGCTACGGCTTCATTCAGCCGGAAGAGGGCGGGAACGACGTGTTCGTTCACATCTCCGCCGTCGAGCGCGCTGGCCTGCAGTCGCTGCGCGAGGGCCAGAAGATCGCCTACGAGACCGAGCGTGGCCGCAACGGCAAGATCGCTGCGATCAACCTGCGTCCGCTTTGATCGGTATTCCGATTTTCGCGAAGGGAGCAGACGCGTCTGCTCCCTTCGTTTTTTGATCGATCGCTAAACTCTAGCGACAGTCACGGGTTTTGTGCGCGCACCTGCCGCGCCGACGACGCGCTCCCGCTCAGGCGTTGCGCCCCGGGACACGCACGCTGCGGTGATCCGCGCGCCGCGTAACGAATGCCGCGAGACACACCGCCGCGAGACGAGGGACTGGAATGGCCAAGGAAGAGATGCTCGAGTTCGAGGGCGTGGTGGACGAAGTTCTGCCGGATGCCCGCTGCCGCGTGAAGCTCGACAATGGCCACGAGGTCATCGCCTACACGTCCGGCCGCATGAAGAAGAACCGCATCCGCATCCTCGCCGGCGACCGCGTGACGATCGAGATGACGCCGTACGACTTGACCAAGGGCCGCATCAACTTCCGCCACAAGGACGTGCGGGCCGGCCAGTCGCCGCAGGGCGGCGGTCCCGGCGGTGGCGGCAACCGTCCCGGCGGCCCCGGCGGTCCACGCCGCCGCTGACCCCGCGGGAAAGGCCAGCACGCCTTCTGGGGAGCGCCTGGCCTCGGGCCTGTCGTCACGCCTCCCATGCGGCGATGTCGCGACCTCCCGCCCTGGGCCTCCCGCCTCGTTGCGTGCCGACGCGCCTCACACGTCGACGTCGACCCAGAGCGCGGCATGATCCGATGCAGCGTCGCTGGGTTTCGTCATCTCGGCATAGACCTCCCAGCCCGGCGTCTTGTTCGGCCCCCATACGCCGCGCCGCCACACGCCGCCCTGCTGCACGCGCTCAAACAGCGCCGGCGACAGCAGGAGATAATCGATCTTCTCCTTCGCCGTGCCGCGCTGGTAGGTGCCCGGGTGCCCGTCGCCCATGTAGCGGGCGTGCTCGGACACGTCGCGAAAACCGCTGTCGCGCAGCAGGGGTGCCAGGGCTTCGCTTTCGGGCGTGTCGTTGAAATCGCCGATCACGGCGACGAGCGCGGCGGACTCCGCCTGCAGGCGGCCGAGGATGCGGCGCACGGCCTCCGCCTGCAGCCAGCGCTTGGCATTGGAGGTCTCCTGGCGGCCGTAGCCCTTGCTCTTGAAATGATTGACCAGCACCCACACGCTGGCGCCCGACGGCGTCCAGATGCAGTATTCCGGGCAATCGCGGCTGAAAATGCGCTCCCCCGTCACGGCGCGATCATCGACGTGGCTCTTCATCCAGCCGATCTCGTAGCCGGCGCGCGCCATGATGCCGACATCGATGCCGCGGTCGTCGTTGCCGTCGATCAGCATCATTTGCGGGTAGGGCGTGGCGCCGACCATCGGCAGCAGCATGTTGGAGAGCTGCATCAGGGCGCTGCGCGACTCGCACTCGACGATGCCGATGACGTCGGCGTCGAGGTCGCGCACCACCTGCGCCGTGTTGCGCGTGGCCGTCTCATTGATGAGCTCGGTGCGCATCTCGAGCCAGCCGACCCAGTCGGCACGCCCCGAGGCCACGATCTCGGCCCCGCGCACGGTGCGCCGTTTCACCAGCGCGCCACGCGTCTGGCGCAGGATGACGTACCTGGCCTCGTCCGATTTCGACAACCCGAGTTCGCCCAGCACCGCGAGCAGGCGCGCCTTGATCCCGTCGGTATAGACAGGCTCCTCGACGAGCTGGTTGAACTCGGCGTAGCGCTCCAGGATCGGGCGCCCCTCGGCCCAGGTATAGAGGTTGAGCGCGCGGGCGCGCGTGAACAGGTTCTCGACGTTGTAGGTGGCAATGCGCATGCTATCCCCGCCGTCGCGCCGACGCGCGAATCTCGCTCCAAACCGCATTGGGACACGGGATGCGCGGGCCGGACGAGTGGCTGTTTGCCCCCATCCACAAGCGCGTTTCGCGCCCGGGCGGACCGCGCCACGACGGCCGGCCCGGGTGAGGGAGCATGCTGTTAAGCCTCCGGCAGGGCGCGTTTCCCTTCATGCGCCGTTTGAGGCATAAGCGGGCCGACCGCGCCGTCTCGCCGACCGGCCGGCCCCGAGAGGAACCCGATGACCACCCGCCCGCCCATCGTTGCCATCGTCGGCCGCCCCAACGTCGGCAAGTCGACCCTGTTCAACCGTCTGACCGGCAGCCGCGACGCCCTCGTCTCCGACATGCCCGGCCTGACGCGCGACCGCCGCTCGGGCGAGGCCGACATCGACGGCGCCCGCATCACGCTGGTCGATACCGCTGGTCTCGAGGAGGCGCCGACGGGGTCCATCCAGGCCCGCATGCGCGAGCAGTCGGAAGCCGCCATCACGACCGCCGACCTGATCCTGTTCGTCATCGACGCCCGCGAGGGCGTGACGCCGGCCGATACCGAGTTCGCCCGCATCGCGCGGTCCTCGGGTCGCCCCGTCATCCTGGTCGCCAACAAGTGCGAGGGCCGCGCCGGCGAGAGCGGCTTCTACGAGGGGTTCCAGCTCGGTCTCGGCGACCCCGTCGCCATCTCGGCCGAGCACGGCGAGGGGCTGGGCGACCTTGCCACCGACATCGCCAACGCGCTCGGCATCAAGCAGCCGCCGCGCAAGCGCAAGGGGCGTCGCGGTGACGACGACGCCGAGGCCGCCGCCTCCGATGCGGTCGCGGAGGCCGCCGCCAAGGCGACCTCGCGGCCGATCCGCGTCGCCATCGTCGGGCGGCCGAACGCCGGCAAGTCGACGCTGGTCAACGCCATCCTCGGCGAGGACCGCATGATCACCGGGCCGGAGCCGGGCCTGACGCGCGACAGCGTGTCCAGCGACGTGACCTGGGGCGGCCGCCAGCTCAAGGTGTTCGATACCGCCGGCCTGCGCCGCAAGGCCCGCATCTCGGAGCTGGCCGAGAAGCTGTCGGCGAGCGACGCCGTGCGCGCCATCCGCTTCGCCGAGGTGGTGGTTCTGCTGGTCGATGCCGAGCACCCCTTCGAGCAGCAGGACCTCGTGATCGGCAACATGGTGACCGAGGAAGGCCGCGCCATCGTCGTCGCCGTCAACAAGTGGGACCTCGTCGAGGACAAGCAGAAGCGGCTGCAGGACTTGAAGGAAACGGTGAGCGAGAAGCTCGGGCAGGTGCAGGGCGTGCATCTCGTGACACTCTCGGCGCTGGCCGAGAAGGGCATCGACAAGCTGATGGCCGCCATCCTGGAAGCCTACGAGACCTGGAACCGCCGCGTGCCGACGCATGCCTTGAACCAGTGGCTGCAGGAGGCGCTGCAGCGGCACGCGCCCCCGGCCGCCTCGGGGCGGCGCATCAAGTTGCGCTATATGACGCAGGCCTCCGCCCGTCCGCCGACTTTCGTCGCCTTCTGCTCGCGGCCGGAGGAGCTGCCGAAATCCTATGTTCGCTATCTGGTTAACAGCCTGCGCAAGACCTTCGACCTGCCCGGGGCGCCGATCCGCTTCAACCTGCGCAAGGGCGGCAACCCTTTCGCCGATCGGCAGCGCCGTTCGTAATTTGGGCACAATTTGCCGTGAAGCGTCCCGGCAACGTCGCCGCCGCCCACGTTTCGGGCCCGGTCCGTCAACAAAACCACCGACGCTGGGCCCGACCGGCTACTGGCGTCGCCCGAGATCATGAGGAGAGACCGACCATGTCCCTGTCGAGCATCGCCCGCCGCGCCGGCCTCGCCGCTGCCGCCGTCGTCACCGCCGGCCTCGGCTTGACCGCCTTCGACGGGTCCGCCAACGCCATCTCGCGCCGCACCGAGAGCGCCTGCAAGAACGACTATTACACCTTCTGCCCCGGCTATTCGATCGACAGCCCGGCGCTTCGCCATTGCATGAAGAAGCAGGGCAAGAACGTCTCGCTCGGCTGCCGCCGTGCACTGGCCGCCGAGGGCGAGATTCCGGCCAACTGGGCCCGCTGAAGCGAAGACGCGAAGCCGGGCTGCGCGAAGGCGAGCCGGCCAGGCGCGCTTTTGCTTGGCGGTTCCGCGGGTTGCGACCAGCGCCCGCAATTGATGGTTAACGACGCGGGGCCGCGCGCAGCTGGCCCCGCGTCGATGTCATGCCGGACCCTGCGGCTGCCCCGCCGCGCTTCCACACGCGACCGGGGCACTCCCGTCCCAAGGGCTGTTCACAACCACCTCCCTTGCGGCTTTCCCCCCCTCGCGAAAGCTGATAAACGCCTTTCTCCAGTCGGAGAAAATGGTGCCTGTGCCACACATGGTGCGGGGCATTTCAACCGATCGCCTGCTCGGCCTGTTGCATGTTTACAGGATCAGCTCGTTGCCAGACGACACCCCATCTCGCAGCTGCGCGGCCGCCGTATCGTCCGGCGCCATCGTCTCGGCACCGCCTGGCGTCGATGCGCCGCGTGGCGCCGGCGCGCTGACCGGGGCCGGCGCGAGCCCCGCGCCACGCCACGCATGAGCCGTCACCCGTGAGCAAACGAGGCAAACGTAAGGCCGACGCCACGACCAGAGCCCGACCGGGCGCCAAGCGCCCCCGGTCGCAGCCGACAAGCAGAAGGCAGACACGCATGACGTCGAAGGACAAGGACGAGAAGGTGAGCCCCGAGCAGCAGCTGATCCGCCAGCTCGCCGAACTGCTCAACGATACCGGTCTCACGGAGATCGAGATCGAGAAGGCCGGTCTCAAGGTGCGCGTGGCGCGCACGCTCTCCGTCAGCGCCGCCCTGCCGGTCGCCGCCGCAGCAGCGGTCGTGCCCGCCTCGGGGCAGGCGGCCACCGCGCCCCCCGCGGCCGGCGCCGATCCCGCCAAGCACCCCGGCGCCGTCAAGTCGCCCATGGTCGGCACCGCCTACCGCGCGCCCGAGCCCGGCGCTCCGGCCTTCATCGAGGTCGGCTCGCGCGTCTCGACCGGCGATACTCTGCTCATCATCGAAGCCATGAAGACCATGAACCAGATCCCGGCCACCAAGGGCGGCACGGTGACGGCGATCCTGTTCGAGAACGGTCAGCCGGTCGAGTTCGGCGAGCCGCTGATCATCATCGAATGAGAGGGGAGTAGGGAATAGGGAGTGGGGAATAGGGAGCATGGGCCGGCATCGTCCCTTCTCCCCATTCCCAACTCCCTACTCCCTATTATGAGCATGTTCGACAAAGTTCTGATTGCAAACCGGGGCGAGATCGCGCTGCGCATCCTGCGCGCCTGCAAGGAGCTCGGCATCGCGACCGTCGCGGTTCATTCGACCGCCGACAAGGACGCCATGCACGTGCGCCTCGCCGACGAGAGCGTGTGCATCGGCCCGCCGCCGTCCTCCGACAGCTACCTGAACATCCCGCGCCTGCTCGCCGCCTGCGAGATCACCGGCGCCGACGCCGTGCATCCGGGCTACGGCTTCCTGTCCGAGAACGCCCGCTTCGCCGAAATCCTCGAGCACCACAACATCACCTTCATCGGCCCGACGGCGGAGCACATCCGCATCATGGGCGATAAGATCGAAGCCAAGGAAACGGCGAAGCGCCTCGGTATTCCCGTCGTGCCCGGCTCCGACGGCGCCGTGACCAGCGAAGCCGACGCGTTGAAGGTCGCCAAGGGCATGGGCTTCCCCGTGCTCATCAAGGCTACCGCCGGCGGCGGCGGGCGCGGCATGAAGGTCGCCCACAGCGCCCAGGATCTGCCGATCGCCTTCTCGACGGCGCGCGCGGAAGCCAAGGCCGCCTTCGGCAACGATAGCGTCTACATCGAGAAATATCTGCAGAAGCCGCGCCACATCGAGATTCAGGTGTTCGGCGACGGCAAGGGCAACGCCGTGCACCTGGGCGAGCGCGACTGCTCGCTGCAGCGCCGCCACCAGAAGGTGTGGGAGGAGGCGCTGTCGCCCGCCCTCAACGCCGAGAGCCGCAAGAAGATCGGCGACACCGTCGCCAAGGCCATGCGCGACATCAAGTATCGCGGCGCCGGCACGGTCGAGTTCCTGTACGAGGACGGCGAGTTCTACTTCATCGAGATGAACACGCGCCTGCAGGTCGAGCATCCCGTCACCGAGATGATCACCGGCCTCGACCTCGTGCTCGAGCAGTTGCGCGTCGCGTCCGGCGCCACGCTCGCCTACAAGCAGGACGACATCCAGTTCTCCGGCCACGCCATCGAGTGCCGCATCAACGCCGAGAACCCGCGCACCTTCCGCCCCTCGCCCGGACAGATCACCTACTGGCATCCGCCCGGCGGCCTCGGCGTCCGTGTCGACAGCGGCGTCTACCAGGGCTATCGCATCCCGCCCTACTACGACAGCCTGATCGGCAAGCTGATCGTGCACGGCAAGAACCGCAACGAATGCCTGATGCGCTTGAAGCGCGCGTTGGGGGAGTTCGTCATCGACGGCATCGAAACGACCATTCCGCTGTTCAACGAGCTGATCCGCCAGCCCGACATCGCCAACGGCATCTACGACATCCACTGGCTCGAAAAATTCCTGGGCAAGCCATAATTCCCGCCGGGCGGCGCGCCATCCTGCACGCCGCCTGCCCGAGGCTCGGAGCGAAGCCCCGTGACGCCGCGCGACGACATCGTCATCGAGATCACGCCGCAGGTGCTGCTGAAGGCCTACAGCTGCGGCATCTTTCCCATGGCCGAGAGCGCCGACGATCCGGCGCTGTACTGGATCGAGCCGCAGCATCGCGGCATCCTGCCGCTCGACCACGTGCATCTGCCCCGCCGCCTCGCGCGCACGCTGCGCACCAGCGACATGACGGTCCGCATCGACACCGACTTCGACGCCGTCATCGGCGGCTGCGCGGCGCCGCAGCCGGGCCGCCGCTCGACCTGGATCAACGAGCGCATTCGCCGCCTCTATCGCGAACTCTACGACCTCGGCTATTGCCACAGCGTCGAGACGTGGCACGAGGGCCATCTCGTCGGCGGTCTCTACGGGGTGGCGCTCGGCGGCGCCTTCTTCGGCGAGAGCATGTTCTCGACCATGCGCGACGCCTCCAAGATCGCGCTCATGCACCTCGTGGCACGGCTGAAGGTCGGCGGCTTCCGCCTGCTCGACACCCAGTTCGTCACCGAGCATCTGCGCCAGTTCGGCACCGTGGAGGTCGACCGCGACGTGTTCCAGCGCAAGCTCGACGCGGCGCTGAAGGTGACCGGCGACTTCCATGCCCTGGCGAGCAACGCGACGGCCGAGCAGGTGCTGGCGGCCCTGCAGCCGCGCGGCCAGCAAGCCTGAACCGACCCTGCGCGGCGCACCTTTGACCGCTGGGGCGTCACACCTTGGATCAAAAAAAAGGGGAGTTCGAGGGGTCACCCCTCGAATGGGGCGTGGGGTGATCACCCCACCCGCGCCAGCGGCGCGACGGCGCGCGCCCTGCGCCAAACGCCACCAGCGGCTCAGCGCCGCGTCAGCACGAGCGCCAACTCCTCGCCGATGCCGGAGGGATGCGGCACGCGCGCATACGGCGGCGGCGGCCAATCCCACATCGCGGACGGAAACAGCGCCCGCACGGCATTGATGTCGAGATGATACGGCGGCCCCTCGATGCGCCCCTCGGCGGCACTGTCGCGGCGGCACTGCATGGCGAGCAGCCCCAGCTTGCCGCCCGGCTTCAGCCAGCGCTGCAGCTGCGCCGCATAGGGCTGCCACAGATCGGGGTGCAGCGCGCACAGGCAGGTCTGCTCGTAGATGCTGTCGACAGGGGACGGCGGCTGCCAGGATAGCGCGTCCGCCTCGACGACCGCGACCGCCCCCAGCACGTCGGCGGGCCGCGCAGCCCCTGCAGCCTCCGCCTGCACGCGCTCGCGCGTCAGCGCGCACGCCGCCGCTGCGTAGTCGAGGCCGATGACGCCGAGGCCAGCCCGCGCCAGCGCCGCCACCTCATGGCCGTGACCGCAGCCGGGCACGATGACGGTCCCCGACAGCGTGCCGTCGGCGAGCCACACGGCGAGGTGCGGCCCCGCCTCGCCACGATGCCACGGCGTCGTTCCCTGCTCGAAGCGCTGCTGCCAGAACTCCTTCGTCGGCCCGCTCATCGTCGTGTCCCTCCTGTCTTTCTCACCCGCATCCTGTCACCGGCGGAACAGCGCCGGCCCGCGCCCGGCGGCATGCTGCGTCTCATCCCGGGCGGCATTCACCGCATCTTCACGAGGCTCCTGCGGCGAGCAGCCCGGATTGAACGTGTCAGCAACCCCGGTGCCGCGCCTCGCGGCGTCCCACAGGAGACAGACCCATGTCCAGCAACCTGAAGACCTTCGCCGCCGCCGCAGTTGTCGCCCTCGCTTCCGCCGCCGGTGCCGCAGCCCCCGCCGCCGCCAAGGGCGGCCACGGCCACCACCATCACCACCATCACGGCTTCGGCTTCCGCTACGTGGCGCCCGTCGTCGTCGGGTCCACCGACTGCAGCTATTACCTCGCCCGCTTCGAGGCGACCGGCAACCGCTACTGGAAGCGCCGCTACTACCAGTGCATCTCCTGATCGTTCAGCGGGTTGCATTGCTTCTTCCCTCCCCGCTCCGTCGCCCACGCGTGCCTCCTCCGCGCGCTGTCTGCCTCCCCGCAGATGACGGAGCCGCCTCGAGCCCCTCCCCGGAGGGGCTCTTTTCTTTTTGCTGGGGTCTTGCGGCTGACGCCTTGGCACCTGGCCAGCCGGTGCAGAAACCGGTTGGCAAACCCCGCCGCCGGCTTGTCGCACGGACGCGCCACATGCCACACAGCAGTCTCGCCGGCAGGAAACTGAACGCGACATGATCGTGCCGCGATCTGAGAACAGAACACCTGGACAGCCCGCCCCACGACTACGCACCAAAGGCAGAGGCTCCACCGACAACGGACGGGCCGGAACCGCGAGGGAACGCATTCGCATGCCGCGCAAAACAGCAGCGCCCCGGCGCCTTGCCGCCCTCGCCCCGCCCCTGCTGGCCGCCCTGGCCATGGCCGCCTGCAGCTCCGGCGGCTCGCTCAATCCATTCGGCTCCGGCGTCGGCGACGTCGATACCGTATTCCTCGCCGCCGCCGGCTCGTGGGATCGCAACAAGGACGGCGTCGTCACCTGCGAAGAATGGAAGGCCTACGCGGCGGAATTGTTCGACGGCGCCGACGCCAACCGGGACGGGTTCCTGACAGCGGACGAGTTCGATGCCGTCATCAAGACCGACCGCATGTTCGAGACCGCCAACTTCAAGTGGTGGGACAGCAATGGCGACGGCAAGGTCAGCCGCGCCGAGTTCATCGACCGGCCAAACCCGGCCTTCACGCTGCTCGACAAGGGCAAGACGTGCCAGCTGACATCGACCGAGCTCGCCGGCGGCCGGCAGGCGCTGCAGGAGCGCAAGCCCATCGTCGGCCCGCCGCCGGACATCGACAACAAGAAGATTAAGTAGGCCGTTCGTCTCGCTGGCCATCTCGTCTCGCGGCCAATGCAACGGCCCGGATCGACGCCGGGATGTGGCCGCACAGCAGACGGGATCGATGGCGCCGGAAACAACAACAGCGGGATCGTTCGATCCCGCTGTTATCGTATTGAGTTGTCGTATTGAGAAGCCGCCTGCTGCAGCTTGATGGCGCGTGCTGCGTGGCGCCTCGCGCGCATTTCTTCCCAAGGCGCGCAAGGCGTCCCGCCAACAGCACCCCCGTGCCGCGAGGCGAGCTAGCGAGCCCCCGTCGGCCAGCCACTGCACCCGCACCCGGAAACTCGCGGGTGGTGAGGGCCGTCGCCCTACTTCTTGGCGCCGTAGGCGCCGGTGATGGCAACGTTGCTGCCGATGGGCGTGCGCCCCGTGAGGGCCAGCGCGCCCGCCGTCTCGGCCGCGTTGGCGCCGTAGAAGGCGCCGTTGAGCGCCGAACTGGTCACGTTGCCGCCGCCACCGGTGAAGCTCGTCGTACCGGTATAGGTGTTGCCAGAGATGTTGCCGTTGAGGTCGAGGCCGTAGCCGGTCGCGAGGCCACCAGCCTTCAGGTTGCTGACGGAGCCCTGCACCGTGCCAGCGCCGAAGTTGGCCGTGAGGGCTGTGGTACCGGCCAGCGTTCGGACAGTGGTCGGGTCCGACAGTTCGAGGCCGCCGAACACACCATTATAGGTGGCGGTGACCGTCGGCATCTGGGCGGCCGGCGTGATGGTTCCCTGATGGAAGCCACCGACCTGCACCGAGCCGGCCGGACCGGCGACGGCCACGACGCCGAAACTGGAATCGGTCAGCGTCTGCGACGCCGTGACCGACTTCACGATCAACAGCTCGGCATCGTTGCCGCTGCCGTTGAAGCCCTTGTAGGACTTGATATCGGCACCTGCCGAGCTTTGAATCATCGGCAACGTCCCCGTGCTGGGTCCGCCGGTTACGGTGAGCGCAGCGGAGGTTGCGCCCTGGGTCAGGGTCGCGTCGCTGCCGGCCGCGGAGGGTGACGCCAGCGCCGTGACCGAGGTCGTCGCACCCGGAATGGTCAGCACCAGCGCCTTGCCGTACTGGCCGGACGGATAGGTCTTGGCCGGCGGAGGCGCAACAGCGGCCGCCGGCGAACCGCCGCCGCCGCCGCCGCAGCCGGCAACGAGAGCCGCAGCCGCAACAGCCGCGGCCACAGGCACAATCCGCATACCAGCCGAAATCCCACTCATGGTCGTCCCCCAAAATTCCATTAACGAAGCCTACAAACCATGCCAATGCGGCCGCCGTCAATCCGCGCGCATCGTTTTTTGGTTGAATGCCGACGTACACCGCACTGAACGGGCCAAAAGAGCCACACGGGGGCCGGCCGACAGCCGGGCCCCGATAGCAATATGTCGGGGTGAAAAGGCGAGATGTCTGGGTGAAGGGCGAGCCACCGGGCCACAGGATGCCGCGCGCGCGGTGATTGACCATACTCAGGTTGCATCCTGGCGCCGGAACGCGCGACCATCACGGTTGCCCCTTACGCCACACCGCCAACTCGACGCAGCCCAGTTTGACGCGGATCAGTTTCAGCGTTCCGCGATAGCGGTCTACTCGTCACCCCAGCCAGCAAGGTTCCCCGCCCCCATGCGCATCGCCTTCCTCACCGACATCCACGGCAACCGTGAAGCCTTCGAGGCCTGCCTCGCCGACCTCAAGACGCGCAGCGTCGATCGCATCGTGCTGCTCGGCGATTACGTCGGCTATGGCGCCGACCCGGAGTGGTGCGTGCAGCGCGTGATGCAGCTGTGCTCGCTCGGCGCCGTGGCCGTGCTCGGCAACCATGATGCCGCGGTGGCCGACACGCGCGAGGGAATGAACAACAACGCCAAGATCACGCTGACATGGACGCGCGGCCAGCTCGGCTCCGACGAGCGCGTCTTCCTCGCCGGGCTGCCCCTGGAGATCAAGGATGGCTCGCGCCTGTTCGTGCATTCGGACGCCTCGGCGCCGACGCGCTGGAACTACGTCATGGACGGCGCCAATGCGGCCACCAGCCTGAAGAGCACGGCGGCGCAGCTGACCTTCGTCGGCCACGTCCACCGCCCGGCCATCTACGCCATCGCCTCGACCGGCAAAATCACCAACTTCGTGCCCGTCACCGGCACCGCCGTGCCGTTGCTCGCCCAGCGGCGCTGGCTCGTCGTGGTCGGCTCTGTCGGCCAGCCGCGCGACGGCAACCCGGCGGCGGCCTACTCCATCTATGACGAAGCCACGACGGAAATCGTCTCGGTCCGCGTCCCTTACGACGTCGAGAAGGCGTCGGCGAAGATCCTCGCCGCAGGCCTTCCCGAACCGCTGGCGCGCCGTCTCAAGGTCGGCCTGTAAGCGCTCGCTCGCTCGCGCGCCCCGTGCGGGCGCGCGGCCGTCCGTCCCGAACCCTCATCCGTGACCCGCCGCTCATTTTTCTGGACATCGCTGCACCATGGCCAAGGCACGCCTCCACCCCGGCTCCGTCATCGACGGCTTCACCATCCACGAGCAGGTGCACAAGGGCGGCATGGCGACGCTGTGGCGCGTCACGCATCCCGACCACGACGTGCCGATGCTGATGAAGGTGCCGGCGCTGCACGAGGGCGAGGACCCGGCGGCCATCGTCGGCTTCGAGATGGAGCAGATGATCCTGCCCCGCCTCTCGGGCCCGCACGTGCCGCGCTTCATCGCCGCCGGCGATTTCTCGGTGCAGCCCTACATCGTCATGGAGCGCATCGACGGCCAGTCGCTCTATCACCTGCTCGACAGGCTGCCGCTGCCGTACGAGGAGGTGGCCAGCATCGGGCAGAAGATCGCCATCGCGCTGCACGACCTGCATCGCCAGCACGTCATCCATCTCGACATCAAGCCGTCGAACATCATCATCCGCCAGACCGGCGAGGCGGCGCTGGTCGATTTCGGCCTCTCGCGCCACGAGCAGCTTCCCGACCTGATGGACGAGGAGTTCCGCCTGCCCTACGGCACCGCGCCCTACATGGCGCCCGAGCAGGTCATGGGCGTACGCTCCGAGCCGCGCAGCGATTTCTTCGCCCTCGGCTGCCTCATGTACTTCTTCGCCACCGGCGTGCGTCCGTTCGGCGACCCGCAGCGCCTGAAGGGCCTGAAGCGGCGCATCTGGCGCGATCCCGTGCCGCCGAGAAAGCTCAGGGCCGACTTCCCGCCGTGGCTGCAGGAAGTGATCCTGAAGTGCCTCGAGGTGCACCCCGCCTGGCGCTATCCGACCGGCACGCATGTGGCCTTCGACCTCGCCCACCCCGAGCAGATCAAGCTGACGGCCCGCTCGGAGCGCCTGCGCCAGGATGGCTGGCAGACGGTGATGAAGCGCCGCTTCAATCCCGAGACGGCGGCACCGATGGCCAAGGCCTCGCCCTCCGCCCTCATCGACGCTGCGCCGATCATCGCCGTCTGCGTCGACCTCAGCCAGGAGAACGACGAACTGTACGAGGCCCTGCGCTCGACCGTGCGTCGCATTCTCGACACCGTGCCCGGCGCCCGCGTCGCCTGCATCAACGTGCTCAAGGAAAGCCTGTTGCGCATCGACACCACGCTCGACGACAAGGGCCACAACAAGCACGTCAAGCGCCTCGTCGAGTTGCGGCACTGGGCGCAGCCGCTCGGCATCGCCGATGGTGCCATCACCTTCCACGTGCTGGAGGCGACCAGTCCGGCGGCGGCGCTGCTCGACTATGCCAATTCCAACTTCGTCGATCACATCGTGCTCGGCGCGCGCACGTCCTCAACCATGCGCAACCTGCTCGGATCGGTGTCGGCGGAAGTGGCGAGCAATGCGCCTTGCACCGTCACCGTCGTGCGCCCCTCACGCGCAACCGCCGAGGCCCAGCAGCAGAACGCCGCCGCCGCGGCCATTGCATGAGGCCCGCGGCCAGCACGCTGTCGCGCCCTCGCGATAGAGTGGTCGACGCTGCCTATTTGCTGCCGGCGACCGACATGCGTTCGCCCGCCGCATCCAGGCGAGCGCGGCTCTTGGCCAGCATGGCGGGATCGAGGCGACCGTCGCGCTCGGCCGCCATGAGGTGTGCCAGCACCGGAAAGATCTGCTCCGCGTCCCAGCTCAGCAGCACGAGATCGGCGCCGGCGTTGAGCGCCGCCACCGCTGCCGTCCCGATGCCGCGGCGCGGATTGACGATGGCGCCCATGCAGAGATCGTCGGTGATGACCAGGCCCTCGTGGCCGAGGCGGCCGCGCAGCACGTCGCTGATGACGAGGCGCGACAGCGAGGCCGGCTGCTCCGCGTCGATGGCGGTGGCACGCGCGTGCCCGACCATCACCACGGTGGTGGCGAGCGGCGAGACGCGGCGGAATGGCACCCAGTCCTTGGCCTCGAGTTCGGCGACGGTGGTGGTGAGCTTGACCTCCGAGCGATGCGTGTCGCCGACGGCGCGGCCGAGGCCGGGGAAATGTTTCAGCGTGCAATAGACGCCGGCATCGGCCAAGCCCGCGCAGTAGCGGCTGGCGACGCTGGCCACCACTTCCGGGTCACTGTCGATGACGCGCCGGCCGAGCCGCGTCAGGCCGTCATTGCGGCGCTTCTGTCCGTAGTCGATGTCGATGACAGGCGCGAGGTTGAGCGTCACGCCGAGGCGCGCCAACTCGCGGCCCTGCTCGGCGGCCATGTGCTCGATGGCCAGTGCCCGCTCGCGCGGATCGGTGGAGCCCCGCACGATGTCGCCCAGCGCGGCGCGGCGCTCGAGCGGCGGCGTCAGGCGCGAGATCAGGCCGCCTTCCTGGTCGGTCGAGATCCATAGCGGCGGCAGGCCCTGGCCGCGGCGGATCGCCTGCAGCGCCGCGATCTCGGCGGCCACCTCGGTCTTGCTCTTGCCGGCCACGTTCTGTGCCGAAATGTAGATGCCGCCGATGGCCTTGCGCTCGACGAGACCGCGCACGCTCGCGAAATCGATGTAGCCGACGACCAGATGCCGCCCGACCGCGGCCAGCCGCTCCGGCTCGGCCGCGAGCACCTTCTCGCGCTCGGCCAGGAAGCGTCCCTCGACGGAGATGGCGGTCAGAACGGAGACGATGGCGATGGTGGCGACGCCGATCAGGGCGTGGCCATGCAGGCTCGAGCTGCTGCGCCGGCGCAGGCTGCGCCAGACGGCGGCGAGCACGGTCAACCCCAGCAGCACCGAGACGACGGTCGGCCACGGGCGGAACTGCGACAGCACGGGATCGCGCGCCTGCCAGCCGATGCTGAGCGCGGCCAGCCCACCGATGAGTTCCAGCAGGATGACGATGAGCGACATGCCGTGTCCGAGTTGCGCGAGGATCTCGTCCGCCCCGGCCAGGGCCGCAGCGGACAACGGTCTGACCATAAAACAAAAAGGCCGGGAAGAGGTTACCCCTCATCCCGGCCGTTTTGGGTCTAACCCGTGCGCGTGGTTACCCGGCAGCGTTAGCGAACCTGGTTAGCAGCGCACCAAGACGATCCGGCAGCGCCTGGACGCGCGGCTGACGGAGGCTCGGAGAACCGCGCCCGGCGGCTCCCCGATGTCGCGCGGCTCAGCCGGCCTTCTTGGGTGCGATCGTCATGCCGCGCCCCTTCAGCGTCTCCGTGATCTCGTCGAGGATGGCCGGATCGTCGATGGTGGCGGGCATCTTGTACTGCTCGCCGTCGGCGATCTGGCGCATGGTGCCACGCAGGATCTTGCCCGAACGGGTCTTGGGCAAACGCTTGACGACCATGACGTTCTTGAACGCCGCCACCGGACCGATGACGTCGCGGACGAGCTTGATGACCTCGGCCTCGATGTCCTTCTGGTCGCGCGTGACGCCGGCATTGAGCACCACGAAGCCGGCCGGCGACTGACCCTTCATATCGTCGTGAACGCCGATCACGGCGCACTCGGCCACATCCTTGTGCTGGGCCACGACCTCTTCCATCTGGCCGGTCGACAGGCGATGACCGGCGACGTTGATGACGTCGTCGGTGCGCGCCATGACGTAGGCGTAGCCATCCTTGTCGCGGAAGCCGGCATCCGAGGTCGTGTAGTAGCCGGGGAAATCGACCAGATAGCTGGAGCGGAAGCGCTGGTCGTTGTTCCACAGCGTCGGCAGGCAGCCGGGCGGCAGGGGCAGCTTGACAGCCAGCGTGCCGGGCGTATCGGCCCCGACGGGCTTGCCCTTCTCGTCCAGCACCTGCAGGTCGTAGCCCGGCAGCGGCACCGTGGGAGACCCGTACTTCACCGGCATCTGGCCGAGACCGATCGGATTGCCGCAGATGGCCCAGCCGGTTTCCGTCTGCCACCAGTGGTCGATCACCGGCACCTTGAGCTGAGCCTCCGCCCACTTGATCGTTTCGGGGTCGGCGCGCTCGCCGGCCAGGAACAGCGTGCGCAGGCCCTTGAGGTCGTACTTCCTGATGTATTCGCCCTGCGGATCTTCCTTCTTGATGGCGCGGAAGGCGGTCGGTGCGGTGAACAGGGCCACGACCTTGTGCTGCGAGATGACGCGCCAGAACGCGCCCGGATCCGGCGTGCCGACGGGTTTGCCCTCGTAGACCAGCGTCGTGGAGCCGTTGAGCAGCGGCCCGTAGCAGATGTAGGAATGGCCGACGACCCAGCCCACGTCGGAGGCGGCCCAGAACACCTCGCCTGGCTTGATGCCGTAGAAGTTCTCCATGGTCCAGCGCAGGGCGACCATGTGACCGCCGTTGTCACGGACGACGCCCTTCGGCTGGCCGGTGGTGCCCGACGTATAGAGGATGTAGAGCGGATCGGTGGCCGAGACGGAAACGCAGCCGGCCTTGCGGTTGCGCGTGCGGCCGTCGGCGCAGCAGGCCGCCCAGTCGAAATCGCGGCCCTGCTGCAGCGTCGCCGCCACCTGCGGGCGCTGCAGAACCAGCGTCGACGTCGGCTTGTGCTCGGAAAGCTCGATGGCCTTGTCGAGCAGCGGCTTGTAGGGCAGCACCTTGGAGCCCTCGATGCCGCACGACGCCGACATGATGCAGACCGGCTTGGCATCGTTGATGCGCGTCGCCAGCTCGTTGGAGGCGAAGCCGCCGAATACGACCGAATGCACGGCGCCGATACGGGCGCAGGCGAGCATGGCCATCACGGCTTCCGGGATCATCGGCATGTAGACGATGACGCGGTCGCCCTTCTTGACGCCGAGGTCGAGCAGCACGCCAGCGAGCGTCGCCACCTCGTCCGTGAGCTGGGCATAGGTGTAGCTGCGCGTCGTATTGGTGACGGGGCTGTCGTAGATCAGGGCCGTGGCCGAACCACGCCCGGCTTCGACGTGACGGTCGAGGCAGTTATAGGCGGTGTTGCATTCGGCCCCCGTGAACCAGCGGCCATACTGGCCGGCGTAAGGGTCGAGCACCTTGTCCCACAGCTTGAACCAGGTGATGTCGCGCGCGGCCTGGGCCCAGAACCCTTCCGGATCCTTCTGCCACGCTGCGTAGACCTCTTGGTAACGGCTCATCAGTTCCTCCACATGAACGCGCATGGTCTGGTCGCGCAATACTCCCGCGTCTTGCGTTTGGCGCGGGTTGTCATCGGATTTTTCAGCACAAGTCCACCGGACCAGCAATGATCCCAAAGCAGGCCCTTGCAAGGCCGCGGCCGTCGTGGCCGCGCCACGAGACCCGAGCGCCCGCGATGCTGCGATGCAGATGGTGCGACGCACAACGGGCGGCCATTCGGCACCAAAGGCGCGACCAGGGCGAACGGAGCCCATCCGTGGGTTAGCGCCGGGTAAGGCCGGATTTGATCGCGGCGGCCCTGACGGTGCGACACGGCTCCCCGTCCAAGGTCAGAAAATGCAAGCCTTTTCTCGCGCTTGCTTAAGCCTTCCTTAGACGCAAAGGCAGAAATTCCATCGGGTGGGGCACGACAATCGCAACCGCTGCGATCGCATGACACGCGCTCGCGGCGGGCACCCTTCGCAATCAGCGCACGAGGAGCCCTCCGGTGCTGGTGAGCGATGCAGTCCCGCAGCCTCCGGCAGCCCAGTAGCCTGATGCCAGTCGAAAGGTAAATGTTTCATGACCGTCGCTCGGATCGGCGAGTTCACCCTCGCAACCCCTGTCACTGACGACTTCTCGAATTCGTTCCACAAGTTCCGCGGTGACCTCGCCGACAGCAAGGGCCGCCGCTACATCGACTTCGTGCGCGCGCTGAAGCCCGACTTCGGCCGCGTCTACCGCGACATTGCGCTCGGCTATGGCATGGTCGCCGGCTCCGCTGCCCTCGCCGCCTGGCTGCCCAGCCAGGGCGTGCCCGTCATCGCCGCCGGCCTCGTCGGCGCCGTGCTGATCGGCTTCTGGATCGCCTACCTGCAGCTCTTCATCCACGAGGGCTCGCATTTCAATCTCGCCGCCGACCGCGCCCAGAGCGATCGCCTGTGCGACCTGCTGATCTCCTGGATCATCGGCACCAGCGTGAAGAACTACCGCAAGGTGCACTTCCAGCATCACCGTGCGCTCGGCACCGTGGAGGACAGCGAGCACAGCTACTTCTTCCCGCTCAACCTGGTGTTCATCGCCAAGACCATGTTCGCCATCCGCGCCGTCGAGGTGCTGCTGACGCGCGCCCGCTTCGTCGCCAAGGCCGACGCGAAGAAGGCCGCCCGCGCCGCCGCGAACTCCAGTGCCCAGCCTGACGGCCCGGTGCTCGACACCAGCGACGGACGCCCCTCGTCCGCGCCGCTGCCCAACGTCGAGCGCATCATGCTGATCGGCATCAGCGTGCATCTCGCCGTTCTGGTCGCCGCGGTTGCCTTCGGCTCGTGGGCGCTCGCCATCGCCTGGGGCGCCGGCATCTTCATGTTCTTCCCGTTCTTCGGCGCGCTGCGCCAACTGCTCGAGCACCGCGCGGAATCGGCCAGGGACGACGTCGATTACGCCGAGACCGACCACGGCGCCGTGTCGCGCATGTTCGGCACCAGCGCGCTCGCCTGCACGCTCGGCGGCGCCGGCTTCAACCGCCACCTGCTGCACCACTGGGAACCGCAGGTGTCCTACACCAACCTCGCCGAACTCGAGGCTTTCATCGCCGATACGCCTCTGGCCGCCGTCGTCGATGCCCGCCGCACCACCTACACGGCGACGTTCCTGAAGCTGTTCCATTGAGCCGTGACGCACCTCACGGCCGGGCCGCCCGCGCAGCGTTGCGCGGGCGGCCCCTCGGCCGGTCCATCCGCCCCCGCGACAGAGCGCAAGAGAGGCCCCGCATGCTGCACGAAAACATCGCCCGCCAACCCGTCGCGGCGCGCCTCGCCACTGCCGACGCTGCCCCTGAGACCTCCGCCTCCGCCTCCGCCTCCGCCTCCGCCTCCGCCTCGGCCGCGCCCGCGCACGTCCCGACCTGCCCGCTCGACGGCAGCCGCGAGGTTCCCTTCTTCGCGCGCGCGCACGACATCGAATACCGTACCTCGGACGACGAATACGACTTCCACCGCTGCTCCTGCTGCGGCGTGCTGTTCATCGATCCCATGCCCGCCGACCGGCTGCGCGAGATCTATCCCACCAACTACTATTCGTTCGTCGGCGCGAAGAGGTCTCTGGTCACGACCATCAAGGAACGCCTCGACCGTCACGCCTTCGGCAAGATTCTCGACCGCCTGCCGGGCGATAAGCTGAGCGCGCTCGACATCGGCGGCGGCACCGGCTGGCTGCTCGACATGATCCGCGAGGCGGATGCCCGCGTCGATCGCACCTGGGTCGTCGACTTCGATCCGGCCGCGCGCGCGCAAGCCGAGGCCAAGGGCCACAACTATTTCCAGGGCCGCATCGAGGAGTTCGCCACCGACCAGCGTTTCGACCTCATCATGATGTTGAACGTCATCGAGCACGTCGCCGATCCGCGCGCGGTGCTGGCCAAGGCGCGCGACCTCTTGAAGCCGGGTGGCCGCATCGTCATCAAGACGCCGAACTGGGATGCGCTCGATGCGCGCCTGTTCCGCAACCACTCGTGGGGCGGCTTCCACACGCCGCGCCATTTCGTGCTGTTCACCAAGGACAGCCTGACGAACCTTGCCGGCGACGTCGGCCTCGCGGTGGCCAGGTTCTCCTATACGCAAGGCGCGCCGTTCTGGAGCGTGTCGGTGCTCGACCTGCTGGCGCGCCATGGCCTCGTCCGCATCACGAAGGAGCGCCCCGCCATCTATCACCCGCTGATGCCGCTGCTGCAGGTCGCCTTCGCCGCCTTCGACTTCGCGCGGAAGCCCTTCGCCCGGCTGTCCCAGATGCATCTGGAGCTGACGCGAGCGGACACCTGAGCCGTTCGCGGCGTGCCTTGGCACGAGGTTAACGGCGCGCAGGCCCTTCGATACGCGCCCTTAACCCTGGCTTGACTAGAGTGGCGTGTTCGCAAGGTCGTTTGAGGGTTGGTCGACCCATGTACAGCGTAGAGCAGGCGGCAGCCGAGGATGTGCGCTTCAGCATCATCCTGCCGATTTACAACGAGGAGCAGGTGCTCCTGCTGCTGGCGCGGCGCCTCGACCAGCTGCTGGACGAGATCGACGAGCCGACAGAGATCATCTTCGTCGATGACGGCAGCTCGGACCGCTCGGCGACATTCCTCGAGGCCAAGGCCAGCGCCGATCACCGCTACCGCTACATCGGCCTGTCGCGCAATTTCGGCCACCAGATCGCCATCACCGCCGGCATGGACGCGGCGCGGGGCGATGCCATCATCGTCATGGACGCCGACCTGCAGGACCCGCCTGAGGTCGTGCTCGAGATGATCGGCCGCTGGCGCGAGGGCTATGACATCGTCTACGCAAGGCGCAAGAAGCGCGAGGGCGAGACCGTCTTCAAGAAGGCGACGGCAGCGCTGTTCTATCGCCTGCTCAACAAGCTTTCCAACGTCGACATCCCGCAGGACGTCGGCGACTTCCGCCTCGTCGACCGCAAGGTGATGGACGCCTTCCGCGCCATGCCGGAGCAGGACCGCTTCGTGCGCGGCATGTTCGCCTGGCTCGGTTTCCGCGAGACGTTCGTCGACTTCGTGCGCGCGCCCCGCGCCGGCGGCGAGACCAAGTATCCATTCTGGAAAATGATCCGCCTCGCGGTCAACGGCATCGTCGGCTTCTCCGATGTGCCGCTGCGCCTCGCCATCTGGATGGGCCTCGCCGTCTCCGGTCTCGCCGGCCTCTACGGCGCCTATGTGTCTCTGCTCTGGCTGTCGGGCGCCTCGACGCTCGTCTCGGGGTGGACCTCGACGATGGTCATCGTCTCCTTCCTCACCGGCATGAACATGCTGATGACGGGCATCATTGGTCTCTACATCGGCCGCATCCACAAGGAAGTGAAGGGCCGCCCGCTCTACGTCGTCGCCGAGCGCGCCGGCTTCGGCACCGCTGACGTCTCGGCACGCCGCAAGCTGCCGCAGCTCGACGGCGTGACACGCGAGCGGCGCGTCAAGACACGCCAGGGCCTCGGCACCTGACACGGCCGCAACAAGCCGCGCTGACGCGCACCGCACGCTCTCCCCGCTCCCGCTCCGCGACGCCGCGAGCGGGGCTTCACCAGGACCGACCGATGAGCCAGCCCTTCGACAGCTACCAGGCCAGCTACGGCGACGTGGTGCAAGGCTCCATCGACTTCTCGGGCCTGCCGCACAGCTTCTTCCTGGAGGCGAAGGCCGACCTCGTCGCGGAGATCATCGCACGCCGCCTGCCCGGCCGCCGCGACCTCGCCGCCCTCGACATCGGCTGCGGCGTCGGCGCACAGCATCCCTACATCCGCGGCCTGTTCGGCAGCCTCTCCGGCGTCGACATCTCGGCCGCCTGCGTGGCGAAAGCCCGCGCCGCCAATCCGTGGGTCGACTATGCGGCCTACGACGGCAGCCGCCTTCCCTACGAGGCGGCGGCGTTCGACTTCGCGCTGACCGTCTGCGTCGTGCATCACGTGCCGCCGGCACAGTGGACCGGCTTCATGGCCGAGATGGCGCGTGTGGTGCGGCCCGGCGGCCTCGTCGCGGTCATCGAGCACAACCCGCTCAATCCGGCGACGCGCATCGCCGTGGCACGTTGCGAGTTCGACCACGACGCCGTGCTGCTGCGCTCGGCCACCGCCGAGAAACTCATGCGCGGCGCCGGCCTCTCGCGCATCGAAAGCACGTTCTTCCTCACCATGCCGTCGGCGCGGCCGTGGGCGCGGAAAATCGAGCGCGCGTTGGGCCGCCTGCCGCTCGGTGCCCAGTACATGACCGTCGGCGAGGTCTGAAGGCCCGTCCATGCCCGCATCCGCCGCCAGCCGCTGCTCGCTCCGTGCCCTCGACCCGGCGCGCCGCGAAGCCCTGCGCCGGATCGCCACCTTCGGCGTCATCGGCACGGCCAACCTCGTCTTGTACCTGATCGTCTACGCCTGGCTCGGCATGGCAGGTTTCGGCAGGATCGCCGCCGGCGGGCTCGCCTTCGCCGCGTGCACGATCGTGTCCTATCTCGGCAACAAGTTCCTGACCTTCCGCTCCAAGGCCGCGCACGCGCAGGAAGCGCCGCGCTTCGCGCTGACCAGCCTCATCGGCGCGGCCATCGCCACCTTCGGACCGAGCCTACTGACCGATACGTTCGGCCTGCCGGAGCCTATCGCGCTGGCCATCGTCTGCACGCTCGTGCCGCTGCAGAACTTCCTGCTCATGAATGCGGTCGTGTTCCGCGCCGCCGCGCCCCGCGCCTCCCTCACGCCTGGTTCCCCCGCATGACCATCGCCGCCTCTCCCGCGCCCGCCGCGCCGATCATCGACAGCCTGCGCGAGCGCCTCGGCGCGGGTGCCGTCTCCTGGTGGCCGGCTCTGCTCGCGGCTCTGCTGGTGCTCGGTGCGCGCGCCGTCTCGAAGCAGAACGTCGACATCTCGTGGGTGCTGACGCTCGGCGAGCGCATGCTGGAAGGCCAGCGGCTCTATATCGATCTCATCGAGCTCAATCCGCCGGCCGCCGTCTGGTTCTACATGCCCGCCATCGTCATCGGCCGCCTGTTCGGCATGCGCCCGGAACTGGTCGTCGAGCTGCAGGTGCTGGCCGAAATCGCCGGCTGCGTGTGGTTCACGCTGCATGTGTTGCGTGGCGCCCGTCTGATGCCGTCGGCGATGCTGCCGTGGTTCGCCGCCGCGCTTCTGCTGGTGCTCGGCGTACTGCCGGCGCGGACCTTCGGCGAGCGCGAGCACATCGGCTTCATCGCGCTGTTGCCGCTGCTGGCGGTGCTCTCCGCGCGGGCGGCCGCAGCTCCCCTCCCCGGCTTCGGTCCGCGCCTCCTCGCCGGCCTCCTCGCCGGCCTCGCCGTCGTCACCAAGCCGCACTTCGCGGCGACGCTGCCGCTGCTCGCCGGCCTGCTGCTCTGGCAGCGCCGCCGGCCCGCGCGGAGCCTCGGCACGGTGCTGGCCGAATTGCTCGCCGCAGAGTGGCTCGCCGTCGCCGCCGTCGCCGTCGCCTACGCCGTGACCATCCGCATACTTTATCCGGCGTATTTCGCCGAGATCGTGCCGCTGGTGGTGGCCGTCTATCTGCCCGTACGCGTGTCTCCCGTCGCCTACCTGGTGCCGGGGGTACTGATGGCCGTCGCCGCCGGCACGCTGCTGCATCTCACTCGTAGCGACACGACCGGCTCGCGCCAGCAGACAGGCCCGCGCGCGTTGCGCCATCCGCTGTCACCGTGGCTTCTCGCAGCCTGCCTGGGCGGCATCGTCTCGGTGCTGCTGCAGGGAAAGGGCTGGCCGTACCACACCTATCCGGCCGTCGCGCCGCTGATGCTGATGCTGCTCGCCGAGACCCTGGCCCGCGTCGTCAGACTCGAGACCACGGGCGCCGGCCTCGCCACGCGCACGGTCGCGTCGCTGACGGACGGCGCCGCGCCGCGCCTGCTGCGCATCGTCGCCGCCGCGCTGCTGCCGTGGGTGTGGTTCGACATCGACGAGGAGCGCAACCGCTCCGAGATCGCCCGCCTCATCGCCGAGACGCACACCCGGCCGACGCTGTTCCTCGTCTCCGCCGACGTCTCCATGGCGCATCCGCTGGTGCGCGACATCGGCGGGCGCTTCACGCAGACCGTGGGCAGCAACTGGATCGCCAGCGGCGTGATGCAGGAATTGGCGCGTCCCGGCCTCACGACCCAGCAGCGCGCGCAGATGGAAGCCTATGGCCGCATGGAGCGCAGCCTGCTGCTCTCGGACCTGCGCTGGCACAAGCCGGACATCATCCTGTTTGGACGACCCGCCAAAGCAGCCGCGGTCGATTGGCTGGCCTGGGCCAACCAGGACGCCGACATCGCGCGCGAACTCAAGGCCTATGCGCCATCGGGCATCGTCGGCGACGTCGCCATCTGGCACCGCCGCAAGGACATCGCCGATCGCTGAACGGACGCTACAGCAGCACCGCGAACACCAGCATGAGCATGGCCCAGAGGGCCATGTCTTCGATTCCGTGTGGGCTCGGCATATGCGCCTCCCGCTCCAGGACAACAACCACTAACAAATCGCATGCCCCCCGCCGCGCCACCGGCCGTAAGGGGCCGTCATGAACAGGGTGAAGCTTACCCTGGATTAAACTTTAGTCCACCCCTCGATTTTTTATTGCAGCGCAACCTCCGCCAAGCCCGGCGATGTGCACCGCAACGCGACGGTCGCGAGCGCGGCGCGGCGCGATATACGGTTGGCCGATTGCTGAGAAATGGTGCATTAGCCTAGAGTTAGGTCGAGGGGCCGGCGGCCCGTGCCGGCGTCTTCCGGCGCGGCATCGCAGCCTCCGGCCGAGCCAGCTCAAGGACGGCCGCCGCAAGCGGCCCACCCCGCCAGCGCCCAAGTGCTATCAGCCCGCATCGAAGAGCGAGACATGACGTCCAACCCCTACGCGCAGCACCTCGACAAGAATCCCGCCAACTACCAGCCGCTGACGCCCCTGACGCTGCTCGAGCGCTCGGCCGCGGTGTACCCGGATCATGTCGCCGTCATCCACGGCAAGCAGCGCTTCACCTATGCCGAGTTGTACGCCCGCTCGCGCCGCCTCGCCGCCGCATTGGCGCGCCGCTACATCGGCCCCGGCGACACCGTCTCGGTGATGCTGCCCAACGTGCCGGCCATGCTCGAGTGCCACTACGGCGTGCCGATGACGGGCGCCGTGCTGCACGCCATCAATACCCGCCTCGATGCGCCGATCATCGCCTTCCAGCTCGACCACGCCAACACCAAGGTGCTGATCGTCGACCGCGAGTTCTCGAGCGTCATGAAACAGGCGCTGGCGCAGGCCAAGGTGAAGCCGATCATCATCGACTTCGACGACACCGAATACCCGCAGACCGGCGAACCGCTGTCCTATGACGGCTACGAGGATCTGCTTGCGGGTGGGCACGAGGACTTCAAGTGGCGCATGCCGGCCGACGAGTGGGAGGCCATCGCGCTCAACTACACCTCGGGCACCACGGGCAATCCCAAGGGTGTCGTCTACCACCACCGCGGCGCCGGCCTGATGTGCTATTCCAACACCGTCTCCACCGGCATGCAGAAACACCCCGTCTACCTGTGGACGCTGCCGATGTTCCACTGCAACGGGTGGTGCTTCCCGTGGTCGCTGTCGACGGTGGCCGGCACCCACGTCTGCCTGCGCTGGGTGCGCCCGAAGGCGATGTACGATCTCATCACCGAGCACAAGGTCACGCACATGTGCGGCGCACCGATCGTGATGGCGACGCTGCTCAACGCGCCGGCCGCCGAGAAGAAGCCGATCACGCACAAGGTACAGCTCATCACGGCGGGTGCGCCGCCGCCGGCCGCCCTGCTCGGCGCCATGTCGGCGGCGGGCTTCAACGTCACCCACGTCTACGGCCTGACCGAGACCTACGGCCCCGCCGTGGTCAACGAGTGGAAGGCGGCGTGGGATGCGCTGCCCGAGGACGAGCGCTCGCAGAAGCAGGCGCGCCAGGGCGTGCGCTATCCGACGCTGGAGGCGCTGACCGTCATGGACCCGCACACCATGCAGGTCGTCCCCGCCGACGGGCAGACCATGGGCGAGGTCATGTTCCGCGGCAACAACGTCATGAAAGGCTACCTGAAGAACCCGGCCGCCACCGACGAGAGCTTCGCCGGCGGCTGGTTCCACTCGGGCGACCTCGGCGTGCTGCACCCCGATGGCTACATCCAGCTCAAGGACCGCTCCAAGGACGTCATCATCTCGGGGGGCGAAAACATCTCCTCGATCGAGGTCGAGGACGTGCTCTACAAGCACCCGGCCGTGATGAGCTGCGCCGTCGTCGCCAAGCACGACGAGAAGTGGGGCGAGACGCCGTGCGCCTTCGTCGAGCTGAAGCCCGGCATGACGGCCACCAAGGACGAGATCCTGGAGTGGACGCAGAAGCACCTGGCGAAGTTCAAGTGCCCGCGCTACGTCGTCTTCACCGAAGTGCCGAAGACCTCCACCGGCAAGATCCAGAAGTTCAAACTGCGCGAGATGACCAAGGACGTGAGCTGAGAGGCAGCGCATGATCGGACGCTGGCGCGCGGCACCTCGCACCATCAGGGTCGTGCGCTGGGGCGCGCTGGCCGCGGTCCTGCTGGCGCTGGCGCCCCTCATCTCTCTGTTCGCAGCCGGCGCCATCGCGCAGCACTACGGCTGCACGCTGCACGAGGGCTTCGCCAATCCGTGCGTGATCCGCGGTCACGACTACGGCGGCACGCTGTACAACATGGCCGTCATGGGCTGGGCGGCAATGCTGACGCTGCCGTTCGGCGCGCTGGCACTGGCCGCCTGGGTCGTGGTCGAGATCGCCCGCGCCGTCATGCTGCGCCGCGCGGGCTGATCCGGCTGGCGCCGGCTCACACCAGCGGCGCAAGGGTGCAGAGGCCGGAGAGCAGCAGCGGCGGCCAGCCGATATGGCGCCCGCGGCTGCGGATGAGGCTGAACAACCCGGCGGCGATCCAGGCCGCGCCTGTCGCGCACAGGACGACGCGGTCAGCGCTCGCCGGCGCCATGGCGGCCCGCCACACCACGACGGCGCTGAGCAGCATGTAAAGCGTCGTCAGGTGCCAGGCGCCGCGCATCACGCCTCGGGCGAGGCCCGAACGCATGATCGGCGCGTCGCTGGCCAGCATCGGCTGGATGAGGCGCGTCTCGCCGAAGTAGCTGTGCATGCCGGCCGTGACGACCATGAAGGTCGTCGCTGCCAAGTACAGGCCTTGGCTCATCTGCGCCTCTCCCGCTTCTCTACCGCTTCCGGCCCCAGCGCCGGTTCTCATGCCTCGCGAACATGTCGCAGACAAGAAGGGGCTCGGGGGAACCTTCCCCCGAGCGGCTTCAAGGACGGCAGCCCGTCGCGCGTTTTTTGCCCGCGCTTCGGATGCCCACGCCCATTCATGCCGATTCAGGTCGCCGGGGCTGGCGGCGGGCCTTCGCCCGCCGGCGCGGGGTTGGCGCGGCGCTCGGCCATGTACTGGTCGAACTCGGCCTTGTCCTTGGCGTGGCGCAGGCGCTCGAGGAAGGCGCGGAAGGCATGGGCTTCCTCCTCCAGGCGGCGCAGCGTATCGATGCGATATTCGTCGAAGGCGCGGTTGCCGGTCGGCGCCATGCCGCCCCCCGCGGCGCGCGATCCGGTGCCGTCAACGGAATCGCGGTCGCCCATCATGCGCGCCCAGCGCGCGCGGCGTTCAGACTTCCAATCGTTGTGCCAACCACATCCCATGCGTCCACTCCATATCAGGAAGGCCAGTACCGCGAGCCCGAACGGCCAGAACAGGGCGAAGCCTGCGACCATCAGGGCGATCCAAGCCGGCCGGCCCCAGTCATCCAGTGTGTTGACGACGTCAGCCATGTGTGAGGTTCTCCGTCTCCGATGTGAATGTTATTCACATTCACATAGGTAGTGCAACCGCCCCCCCTGCCGCAAGCCCCATTGGCAAAAAAATCTGACGCGCGTGGTGTGGGGCCGCGCGGTTCAAGTGCGCCCGGGGCTGGCCAAGCGTTGGGCCGGCTCGGTCTGATCGTCTATGCTGCCGACTTGGCGAAAGACGACAAGCACTATTGCCGCTCGAAACGCGGTCGCTCTCAAGGCGCTGACGAGGAGGGTCATGGAAGATGCCAAAGCCGCCGGCCTGGATCGTTGATCCGCCCACGCCATTCGCGCCGCGTGCCGAGTGGGAAGCCCACCTGGAGGGGCTGCTGGCGACCAAGAAAAGGCACCGAACGCGGGCTCTCGATGGCGCAATAAAGGATGCCCGGCGGGTGCTCGACGGCGACTGGAATGACGAGGCCAATCGCGCCGCCGTTGCTCGGTATACGAAGCTGCTGCTGGCCGACCTCAATAGCGGATGAGTTTCCGGCCGGCTCAGTTGACTATTGCATGTCGTCCCAATCCGGCTGATCCCTCCTGTCTCACGAACTCGCACGAAGCCCGTCGAGATAGACCATGACGCCCGCCTCGAGCAGGTCCTCGGGCGACATCGGCAAGGGACGGCGGGCGGCATCGCCGCGCGCGAACAGCGCCGCCGTGCCGTGCGCCAGCGACCAGATGTGCAGCGCCACCATCAGCGCGGGCGGACGCCTTGCCGCCGGCAGCGCCGCCGTCACCGCCTCGCAGGCGTCACGCAGGATTGCGAAGGCGCGATCGGCGGCGGCGGAGAGCTCCGGACGCTGGGCAACGGCGAGGCCGGATTCGAACATGGCGCTGTAGGCGGCAGGCTCGCTGCGGGCGAAGGCGAGGTAGGCGGCCCCAATGCGGTGCAGGGCGGCGAGTGGCGCCGGGCGGCCGCCATCCCAGGCGGCGGACAGCGCTGCGGCAAAGGCCTGGAAGCCGCGCAGTGCCACCTCGGCGATGAGATCGTCGCGATCACGGAAGTGCCGGTACGGGGCCGCAGGGCTGACGCCGGCGGCGCGGGCGGCCTCGGCGAACGTGAAGCCGGCCGGGCCCTTGTCGCGGATCAGCCGCAGCGCCGCTTCGATCAGCGCCTCACGCAGATTGCCATGATGATAGCTGCGGCGGCCGCCGTCGCGCTTGTCGTGCCAGCTCATGGGCGGATCATAGCGGCTGACGCCGCACTGTCGATGCGTCCCCCGCCGCACGCACATCGGCTCAAGGGCGGCTGCGGTCGGTGCTCAGCGCCAGTTGTCACGGATCCAGCTCACGGGCCGCAGCGTCTTGTAGATCTTCTTCCACGGCGGCGCCGGCCACACCCCGTCGCGCGCCTCGTCCGGATCGGGCTTGCCGTGGAACACGATGACGCGCGCGTCCGGCGGCAGTTCGGCCATTCTCCAGAAGCGCTGCGGCCAGCCCGGCAACAGCTCTTCCTTGAAGCTGCGGCACCAGGTGGCCGGCCAGTAGACCTGCTCGCCGACGCCGATGCGCGCCGAGATGTACTCCTGCTCGATGCGGAATTCATTGCGGAACACAGCCTCGGGATCGCGCATGAAGTAGTCGTACAGGAACGGGTACTTGCCGATCTGGAAGCGGAATACGCTGGTGTTGCCGATACCCTGTCCGGACTTGGTCCAGTTCTCGATGACGGCGTATTTGCCCGGCTGATAGGCGAAGAAATCGTCGAGCGGCCCGACCACCACGACGTCGAGATCGAGGAACAGCGCGTCGCGCCCCAGGAGGTCGGCGGGCATGGCGGCCTGCCACAGGCTCAGCTTGCGCCAGGGCGTGAAGGTCAGGTGCGCCGGCACGTCCTCGAAGGCCGGCAGTGGGCGGGCATCGATGCCGGCGTCGAGACCGCTCGTGTCATCGGTGAAGCAGACGAAGCGCATCGGCGCGCTCATGTGGCGGCGGCAGCTGCGATAGAGGCGGTTGGCGTACTCCGCGCCATAGCGGGTGCCCCACTTCATGCAGACGATCAGCCGTTCCATTGCCCCTCGCACCGCTTTCCCGACCAGCGTCCACGCCCGCGCTCAAGGGGCGCAGCTTCCGCCGCCGCCTTGGCACCGCCGGCCCTGGCACGGCCGACCTGGCACCGTCCCCGCAGCCCGACCACTGCGCGCACGCTTGTAGCCGCTACGCCGGACGAGGGCAAACCGGCGCCCAATGCTGCAATGCGGCGGCTAGAATTATTGTTATATTTCAACCGCACACCATCTGCGCCCGAGGGCGGATTGTCGCAGCGCAGCATCGTGGCCACTTTCTGGCCCCGATTGGGCAACCATTAACCACGTCACGGGCCGGTGATCGATGTGATCCTCGGCCCGTGTCGTTGAACGAGAGCCTAGCCAACAATCACCGATGGGCCACAAGGCCTGCCCGGCTCATGAGCAAACCAGAAGGACCAGCATGATCATCAAGACCACCGCCGTGCGCAGTCTCGGCGCCGCCCTCATCGCCTGCGGCCTCACTGCAGTCGCCTCCCCCGCCTTCGCCGCCCGCCATGCGGATCGCGAGGAAGTCGGCGGTGCAGGCTGCATCCCGGCCGCCCTTCGCCGCACGCTGAACGAGGTCTCGCGCCGCTTCGGCCACGTCGAGATCATCTCCGACCATCGCCCCGGCGCCACCATCTCCGGCTCCGGCCGCCCGAGCTATCACGCCTCGTGCCGCGCGGTCGATTTCAACCCGCCGTCCGGCAAGTACGAGCAGGTCGCCAACTGGCTGAAGGCCAACCACTCGGGCGGCGTCGGCACCTACAGCTGCGGCATGCACCACATCCATATCGACAACGGCCCCCAGGTGCGCTTCCACAAGTGCGAGGGCTCCGACAGCCACGTGGCGAGCCGCAGCGGCAAGGGGCGCCGTCACGCCTCCGGCAACAGCCGCCGCCGCCACGGCTGACCGAGGTCAGCGCCGGCTGCGGCCGACGCGGGCCGACTACACACAAAAAGGGGAGACGAGGCACCGCCTCGTCTCCCCTTTTTTTGTTGTCCTGCTTGGGTGTCCTGCGAGTGAGGGCGAGACGGCCCCCTGAAGCCCCCACCTCGCAGCGTCCGCCCGCGCTTACTTCGCGCGCACGCTGACCGAGATGCGGCGGTTCTTGGCCCGTCCCTCGGCGGTGTCGTTGGACGCGATCGGATGCGCCGGACCGTAGCCTTCGGCCTCCAGGCGGCCCTTGCCGACGCCGAGCGTCTGCAGCTCGTTGACGACAGCCTCGGCGCGGGCCTGCGACAGCTTCAGGTTCTTGTCCGCGTCACCCGTGTTGTCGGTATAGCCGCCGATCTTGAGCGCCACGGCCGGATAGGCGCGCAGGATCTCGAACATGTTCTTCACCTGGCCCATCGATTCCGGCGTCAGCTCGGCCGAGCCGGTCTTGAAGTTGAGGCGATCGAAGTCGAACCAGACGTTCTTGTCGACCGGACGAGCGGCATCCTCGATGAAGGCGATGACCTTCGACTCGATGCCATCCGGCGCGAACTCGAGCTGGGCACCCGTCGACAGCGCGCGCTTGCCGGCGGCGGCGGCCGGCGCAGCGGCGGGAGCCGGAGCGGCGGCGGGGGCCGGGGCGGCAACCGGCGCGGGAGCCGGAGCCTCCACCTTCGGGGCGGGAGCTTCGACCTTGACGGCCGGCGGCTCGACCTTGACGGCCGGAGCCTCGACCTTGACGGCAGGCGGCTCGACCTTGACGGCCGGAGCCTCGACCTTCGGCGCCGGAGGCGGCGTGGCAGGCTTCGGCGCCTCGACCTTGGCGGCCGGAGCCGGCGCGACGGCAACCTTGGCCGGCTGGCCGGTCCAGCTGCTGGCCCACCACCAGATCAGGCCGGCGAGAGCGGCGAGCAAAGGCCACCACAGCAGATTGAAGCCCATGCCGCCGCCGTCATCGGCAGCGGCGCTGCTGGCACCGTGATGCACGGCCGGGCGCGCCGCCGTGGCGTGCGCGTGCCCGGCCGGCGCGGCCGCCGGAGCGGCTGCGGCCGTCCGCGTGACGGTCGGCGCCGGAGCCGCAGGAGCAACGGCGGGCTTGGCCGCAGCGGGGGCCGCAGCGGGAGCCGGTGCCGGAGCGGCCGGCTTGGGTGCCGCCGGAGCGGGAACGGGCGCGGCGGCGGCCGGCTTGGGTGCCGCCGGAGCGGGAGCGGGCGCGGCGGCGGCCGGCTTGACGGCGGCGGCCACAGCCGAGACGGCGGCGGCGCCGGCGGCGACGGCCGCGGCGGCCTTGGCCGGAGCGCTGAAGCGCGTGATGAGGTCCGTCAGACCGGCCGGCATGGCGGCGGTGATGCCCGCCTTCTCGGCGCCGATCAGGCTGGCCAGACCGGCGGCGGTGGCGCCACCCTGGCCGAGACGGTTACCGAGGGCGCCGAGCAGCATCGGAGCGGCAAAGCCCAGCACCGAGGTGGCGCCGGCCGGGCGCAGCCCGGCGAAGCTGGCAATGGCATTGGTCACGCCTTCGGGCTTGTTGCCGTACAGCAGGGACAGCAGTTGCGAACCGAGCGCCCACGCGGACCCCGGAAACTTGCCGGCGCCGATGAGGCTGCCCATGGTGCCGAGCCAGGACGCCTGCCCGCCGGCGCCGATGAGGCTGGCGATCTGCTGCATGATGCCGGCGTTGCCGGAACCCTGCACGAGGCCGTTGAGCAGCGCCGGGAAGGCGGCGCCCATGCCCTTGGCGAGCGCGGCCTGCGGCTCGCCGGTGAGCTTCGACATCGACTGCAGCACGTCAGGGGTCACGAGGCCGGTCAGGGTCTCGAGAAGACTTTGCGACATAAGCTAACTCCTTGGGTTTCGGTCGCGGTGGGTGGCCCCGGGACCGCATTTTTTCGCGCCGAGTGCCGCCTCGTGAGGCCAACCGCGCTCGTCACGGATTTTGTTCCACCCGACCTCCAGGGCGGCGGCCGGAGCGGAAAAATTTCCCCTCCACTCGCCACCCCGGACAGGGTCTCCATGCCTAGGTGGCGCGAGGACCATAGCCCAACAACGACGAAAGAGGGAGAAGGTGTTGTCAGGACACGGCCAACCGGAGTTCACAAAGCCGCCGTCGAAAACCGGGTGGGATTGCCAGTTTGCCGCAGCCGGGCCATTGTCGTGACAAAATAGCGCGCCCGTCGCGGCGGGCGAACGAGGGGTGAGACAATGGCGCAACACGACCCTGGCAAGACCGCCCTAGGCGGGGCGGCGGTGGCGGCGGATGTCGGCACACCCACGGCGCCGCGCCGCCAGCAGTGGATCGAGACGCGCCGCCTCGAAATGGCCGACCTGACGCACGCCCTGGCGGCAGGCGCCTCGGACGTGCGGCGGGGCGGCATCTACAGTCTGTTCTTCGGCGGTTTTTACGCCCTGGCCGGCCTGCTGCTGTTCGTGCTGGCGACGCGCTACAGCGTGCCGTGGCTGATCTATCCGCTGGCCATGGGCTTCGTGCTCATCGCACCGTTCATCGCCATGGGCCTCTACGACGTCTCGCATCGCCTGGAGACCGGCCAGCCGCTGACCTGGTCGGGCGTGCTCGGCTCCATCAAGCTGGCCACCCGCCGCGACATGCGCTGGATGGCGCTGATCACCGGCTTCACCTTCATCATCTGGATGGACATCGCGGCGCTGCTGACCTTCGGCTTTCTCGGGCTCGACAAGAATTTCAACGACTTCCTGGCCGAGGTCTTCACCACCGAGAAGGGCCTGCTGTTCCTCGTCGTCGGCAATCTGGTCGGCGCGATCCTGGCCGCGGCCGTGTTCTCGTTCTCCGTCATCTCCTTTCCCCTGCTCTACGATCGCGACATCGATTTCGTGACCGCCATGGTGACGAGCGTCCGCCTCGTGATCTCGAACCCGATCGTGATGGGCATCTGGGCGGTGATCATCGGCGCGCTGGTCATCGCCTCGGTGCTGACGGCCTTCCTGGGTCTCGTCATCGCGCTGCCGCTGCTCGGCCACGCCACATGGCACCTCTATCGGCGCGCCGTGCCGCCGCCCGCCGCGACCTGATCGCCAGGGCGGGCCTGGTGGGCCATGGCGCCGGCACGGTCACGAAGCGACGACCCGCGGCCACCACCATGGCCTGGACGCCACGCCGCAGCCGGCCCGCGCCCGCAGGCGTTGGCAGCGCGCGCGCGATCCTGATATGAGGCTCGGCCAAAGCCCGAGCCTGCCAACGAGAACAAACCCGTCCAGGAGAGCCCCCGACATGGCCGACAGCACCCCCGCCGAGAGCAAGGCCCGCATCGAGACCGCGGCGTTGATCCGCAAGTACTACGAGCACTTCAACAAGGGCGAGACCGACGCCATGATCGCCATGATGACGGACGACGTCATCCATGACGTCAACCAGGGCGAGCGGCGCACCGGCAAGGACAAGTTCCGCGCCTTCAACGCCCGCATGACGCACAACTACAAGGAGCGGCTGGAGAACGTCACCGTCCTGGTCTCGAAGGACGGCACGCGCGCCGCCGCCGAGTTCAACGTGCACGGCACGTATCTCAACACCGAGGAAGGGCTGCCCAAAGCAGCCGGCCAGACCTACGTGCTGCCGGCCGGCACCTTCTTCGCCATCCGTGACGGCAGAATCGCGCGCGTCACCACCTATTACAACCTGACCGACTGGCTGACCCAGGTCGCCGGGTAAGGGAGGTTTCAGGTTATAGGTTACAGGGGACAGGGAACAGGGAAGATGTAACCCCTACTACCTACCCCCTGAAACCTAAGACCTACCCCCAAAAACCTACCCCCTAAACGCTTGAAGGAAACGCCCGCGATGATGCTGACGATGCTGAAGTGCAAGTTGCACCGCGCCACCGTCACGGAATGCGACTTGAACTACGAAGGCTCGATCAGCATCGACAGGAAGCTGATCGACGCCGCCGGCCTGCTCATCAACGAGCGCGTCGAAATCTACAACATCGACAACGGCGAGCGCTTCGCCACCTACGTCATCGAAGGCGAGGCGGGCTCCGGCGTGATCGGCTTGAACGGCGCCGCCGCGCGCAAGGCCTGCGTCGGCGACAAGCTCATCATCTGCGCCTATTGCGCCATGGCGCCCGACGAGGCCGAGGCGTGGGAGCCGCGCATCGTCATCTGCGGCAACAAGAACGCCATCGCCAAGGGCCCCGCCAAGCCGAAGCGCAAGGCCGGCGGCGTCATCAGCGTCTGATACGGGCCAACGCGCCATGACCACCTCGCAGCCCACGTCGCCGTCGAGTTCCGGCAAGCCCGCCGCCAAACCCGTGGTGCGCGCGCTGACGGGCGCCGACCTCGTCGCAGCGCTGCCGGCACTGGCGCGGCTGCGCATCGTCGTGTTCCGCGACTGGCCGTACCTCTACGATGGCTCACTCGCGTACGAGCGCCACTACATGGAGAAGTTCGCGGCCGCCAAAGGGGCCGTGTGTATCGCGGCCTACGATGGAGACGAGATCATCGGCGCCTCGACCGGCGGCCCCATGGTCGAGACCGACGCGGAGTTCGCCGAGCCGTTCCTCAAGGCCGGCTACGACCCGAAGCAGATCTTCTATTGCGGCGAATCCGTGCTGCTGAAATCGCATCGCGGCTTCGGCCTCGGCCACGCCTTCTTCGACGGCCGCGAGGCGCATGCCCGCAAGCTCGGCGGCTTCACGCATTCGACCTTCTGCCGTGTCGTCCGCCCCGACGATCATCCGCTGAAGCCGAAAGACTACCTGCCGCTCGACGCCTTCTGGAGCAAGCGCGGCTATGCGCCGGTGCCGGGCCTCGTCGCCTCCTACACCTGGAAGGACATCGACCAGGCGGACGAGACGGCGAAGCAGATGCAGTTCTGGATGCGCGCGCTGTAGCGCTCCGTCGCCGAGCGGCCGTCACGCGCTGCCGCGCAGCGTCCGCGCCGCGCGCGGTGCGAAATACGTCAGGATGCCGGCTGCGCCGGCGCGCTTGAAGGCGAGCAGACTCTCCAGCATCACCTTGTCGCCGTCGAGCCAGCCGCGCTCGGCCGCCGCCGTCAGCATCGCGTACTCGCCCGACACCTGATAGGCGAACACCGGCACCAGATGCGCGTCGGCGATGCGGCGCACGATGTCGAGATAGGGCATGCCGGGCTTGACCATCACCATGTCGGCGCCTTCGGCGATGTCGAGCGCCACCTCGCGCACCGCCTCGTCCGTGTTGGCGGGGTCCATCTGATAGGTGCGCTTGTCGCCCTTCAGCGTGGAGGACGAGCCGACCGCATCACGAAACGGGCCGTAGAAGGCGCTCGCATACTTGGCCGCATAGGCCATGATCTGCGTATCCGTGTGGCCGGCGTGTTCGAGCGCGGCGCGGATGGCGCCGATGCGCCCGTCCATCATGTCGGACGGCGCCAGCACGTCGCAGCCGGCCTCGGCCTGCACGAGGCTCTGGCGCACCAGTGCCGCGAGGGTCGCGTCGTTGACGATATGGCCGTCGCACATCAGGCCGTCGTGTCCATGGCTCGTATAGGGGTCGAGCGCCACGTCGAGAATAACACCGACATCGAGGCCGGCGTCACGCACGGCGCGCGTCGCGCGGCAGACGAGGTTGTCCGGGTTGAACGCTTCGCGCGCATCGTCGCTGCGCAGCTTGGGGTCCGTGTAGGGAAACAGCGCGATGGCCGGGATGCCGAGATCGGCCGCCTCGCGCGCCGCCGCCACCACGAGGTCGACCGACAGCCGCTCGACGCCCGGCATCGAGGCGACGGGGACGCGCGTGTTGCTGCCTTCGACGACGAACAGCGGCCAGATCAGATCATCGACCGACAGGCGCGTCTCGGCCACCAGCCGGCGCGACCAGCCGGCGCGGCGATTGCGGCGCAGACGCACGTGCGGGAAGGCGCCCGCCGTGGGCGCGGTCGTGGCCCGGGTTGCAGCGGCCGCCTCGCTCGCGGCATCCGAACTGGCGGGTGGGGTCGGCTTCACGGGGCGTCGGGTCATCGGAATTCCAGCGCATGCGACAGTGGCCGGGGTGCCGGCCTTGGCGGCCCGCACCTTGGCGCGTGACGTGGGGCGCCGCAAGGCGGTTTGCGTCCTCCCTGCTTACCTTGTCTCACCCGGTACAGGACAACCGCTCGGGACCGGGGCAGAATACGCCCGTTGAGCCCGAGCCCCGACGACAGCCGATCCCCGCAGCAGCCATGGGTCCCGACATGACCGACACCGATCCCCGCACGCGTTGCCCCGGCTCGCTCGGCCCCGGCTCGCTCGGCCCCGGGCGGCCGACACGGCGCGAAATGATGGGCGTGCTGCTCGGCGCCGGCACGCTCACCCTGTCCGGCCGCGCCCCCGCCGAGACCGCCAACCCCGGCGATGCCGGGCGCGTCGCCGAATTGCGCGGCGAGGCCAAGGCCGAGCGTGAAGGCGCCCAGCGCGCGCTCGCCATCAAGGAAAGCGTGTTCGTCGGCGATATGCTGTCGACGGGCGACGCCTCGCGGCTGGAGGTGGCCCTCGGCGCTGGCGCACATCTGCGGCTCGGCGCGCGCACCCGGTTCAAAATCGATCGTTACGTGGCCGGCGCCACCGGCGAGTTCACGCTCGACGACGGCGTGTTCAAGTTCGAGCACAAGGGGCCGCGCGAGGGCGACCTCAAGTTCCGCAGCGCCTACGGGCTCATCGCCGTGCGCGGCACGCGCTTCTATGCCGGACCGAGCAAGGGCGCCTTCGGCATCCTGGTCGGCGCCGGCCAGGTGGAGGTGACGGCGGCCGGGCAGAGCGTCCTGCTGCGCGCCGGCGAAGGCACGGACATCACGCGCCCTGGCGATCCGCCCTCGGCGGCCAGGGCCTGGGGCTGGCCGCGCGTCGAGGCCATGCTGGCCGCGTTGAAGTAGCGCGGCCTCCCCGCGCGAGACGAAGCGGGACCGGGCGGCGGTGCGGGCCGGCGGGGCTGGCGCGAGGCTCTCGTCTCCCCTAACATCCCGCGCTCGAAGCCGGAATGCGAGAGATCTGCCGCGATGTCTTTGGGTTCGCGTACCTTCGTTGCCATGGTGTTCGCCGTGCTCGGCGTGTCGTTCGTCGTCACGACCGCGACACTGATGCACGAATTCCGCGATCTCGACTGGTTCTCGATCGCCGCCTTCTACAGCCACCTGTTCATCTTCTTCCCGACCGTGGGCCTGCTGGCGCTCGCCGCCTTCTTCGTGCCGGCCGCCGTCTTCGTCGACCTCTACTGGTCGCACGTGCGGTGGGGCCGCATCCGCTTCGCCGTCGGGACGCTGCTGCTCGTCGCATTGTCGCTGCTGCTCACGCGCGTCATCCTGTCCGGCGCCGTGCCGGCCATCTGGGAGTTGCAGCCCGAGACCATCGCCGGCGACCAGGGCAATCCGCGCCGCTGCGCCGAGACCAAGGTCGGCAGCCCGGAGAGCGAGACCGACAGCGTGCTGCTCCCCAATCGCTGCAAGCGTGTGCCGGTGATGGACGCCCTGCTCGCCGTTCGCGCCGTGAGCCAGAAGCGCACCGGCCTCTCGCCGTTCGTGCGCGACTGCAAGCCGGATCCGTTCATCGAACCCTCGCCCGAGAATGCTCTGAAGCGCTACTGCTTCCCCAACAAGCAGTTCCAGGCCGCCGCCGAGTGCTGCGCCGCGCAGGCGGTGCTGTCGCAGGACCTCACCGACATGTATGCGGCCGAGGACGGCCAGCACTCGCGCACCGGGCGCCTGCACCGCCTGCTGCTGCCGCTCAAGGTGTTCTTCCTGCTGGTCGTGCTCGTCATTGGCATCCTGCTCGCCGTGTGGCGCAAGGAGGTCGACCGCCACTTCCCCGCCCACGCCTCGCGCATCGAGCGCGGCGTGCTGGTCGGTGCCATTGCCATGCTGCTGTGGCCGATCACCAACCACGCCTTCATCCAGGCCGCCACCGTGCTCTATGGCGGCTACGGCGACGGCGCCTACGCGAAGATGTCGCCGCTGTTCTCGGCCATCTTCGGCATGTGGGCACTGCTGCTCATCATGTTCTTCTTCCGCCAGCACGAGCGCGACCTGGAAGCCGCCGGCAAGATCTTCGGCGGCGTCGCCTCCGTCATCGCGGTCATGAAGTACAACCAGATCATCGATTACTCGGTGCGCTTCGTCGGCTCGGGCTCGGATGCCTGGGAGGTGCTGGTGCTGTGCGGCTTGATCGTCGCCGCTTTCGCGGCCCTGATCTGGGCCGCGTCCACGCCGGAAGCCGCGACGCCGCCGCGCATATCCGGCATGAGCGCGGGCGGCATTCCAGCTACGGCCCCAGGCGCGTCCTCCGGTACGACCCCGGGCGCGTCCTCCGGAGCGACCCCGGGCGCGTCCTCCGGAGCGACGTCGGGCGCCTCCTCCGGAGCGACGTCGGGCGCGACTGCGGGCCTCGATGCGGTCGCGCCGGCTCCGGCAGGGCCGGTTGCCACGACCGTCGCGCTTGATCCCCCCGGGGGGCAGCCATGACGCTGCACCTGGTCAAGCTGTGCGTCGGCGCCACCTCGATCGCCGACCTCGCGCAATGGCAGAAGGAGCGCCTCGCCGAGCAGGCCCGGGCCGGCACGACGCCGCGCATCGTGCATCGCACCTTCCAGACGCCGAAGCGCGGCGCGGAGCTGCTCGACGGCGGCTCGCTGTACTGGGTCATCAAGGGCGTCATCGCGGCGCGCCAGAAGGTCGTCGCCCTCGACGAAGGCACCCGCGACGACGGCACGCCGTGCTGCCTGCTGGTGCTCGACAAGAAAATCGTGCCCGTGCGCCCGGTGCCGCGCCGCGCCTTCCAGGGCTGGCGCTATCTCGACCCCGCCGACGCGCCGCCCGACCTCGGCGGCGGCAAGGACGGCGGGCTCGACGCCATGCCGCAGGCCATGCGACGCGAGCTTGTCGCGCTCGGCCTGCTCTGACCTCCCTGCGGCAGCACATGCTCCCTCTCCATCGGTTTCAGCGCGAACACGCGACGCCACCGCGACGCACCGCGGCATAACGGAGGCTCGATGCCCGACACCCCATCTCGCGACGGCCGCGCGCCGCGCATTGCCGGCCTCGTCGCGGCGCTGCCGGCGCTGGTTCCGTTCGTCGGCCCCGAGGCGCAGGAGCGCACGCGGGGACGCCGTTTCCGCGCCCGCCTTGGCGCCAACGAGAACGTATTCGGCCCCTCGCCGAAGGCCATCGCCGTCATGCGCGAGGCGGCGGCGGACAACTGGATGTACGCCGACCCCGAGAGCCACGAGTTGCGCGCGGCTGTCGCCCGCCATCACGGTGTCACGCCCGACGCCGTCGTCGTCGGCGAAGGCATCGACGGCCTGCTCGGGCTCGCCTGCAAAATCGTGCTGGAGCCGGGCTCGGCCGTCGTCACCTCGAACGGCGCCTACCCGACCTTCAACTTCCACGTCACCGCCTGCGGTGGCCGCCTCGTCAAGGTGCCCTACCGGGACGACCGCGAAGACATCGAGGCGCTGCTCGACGCCGCACGTCGCGAGGACGCGCGTATCCTCTACCTGTCCAACCCCGACAACCCGATGGGCTCCTGGTGGCCGGCCGCCGACGTTCAACGCCTGATCGAACGCCTGCCACCGGGCGTGCTGCTGCTGCTCGACGAAGCCTACGGCGACACGGCGCCCGCGGGAACGCTGCCGCTGTTCGATGTCTCGAATAGCCAGGTGCTGCGCTTCCGCACCTTCTCCAAGGCCTATGGTCTCGCGGGCGCGCGCATCGGCTATGCCGTGGGTGAGCCCGGTTTCATCGCCCTGTTCGAGAAGGTGCGCAATCACTACGGCATCAACCGCGTCGGCCAGCTCGGCGCCCTCGCCGCGCTCGAGGACCAGGCCTACCTCGCCGAGATGGTGACCCACATCGCGGCGGCGCGCGAGCGCATCGGCGCCATTGCGCGCGGGCATGGCCTGACGCCGTTGCCATCGGCGACCAACTTCGTCGCCATCGATTGCGGCCAGGACGGCGCCTTCGCCAAGCGCGTGCTCGATGAAATCCTCGCCCGCGACGTGTTCGCCCGGAAGCCGGGCGTGGCGCCGCTCGACCGTTGCATCCGCATCAGCTGCGGCACGCCCGCCGATCTCGACATCCTGGCCGAGGTGCTGCCCGCCGCCGTCGCCACCGCCCGCGGATAGCTTGCGCCGGAGTGCACGGATCCCGCTGTCAGTCGCGCAGCTCCGCTGTCAGTCGCGCAGCTCCCGCTGTCAGTCGCGCAGCTCCGCTGTCAGTTGCGCAGCTCCCGCTGTCAGTCGCGCAGCTCCGCTGTCAGTTGCGCAGCTCCGCTGTCAGTTGCGCAGCTCCGCTGTCAGTTGCGCAGCTCCGCTGTCAGTTGCGCAGCTCCGCTGTCAGTTGCGCAGCTCCGCTGCGACGCTGCGACGCTGCGACGCTCATTGCGTTTTCGGCGTGGGCTGAGGCGCGACCTGGCTCGACCAGCCGTCGACATCGTCCTTGGCGGCCGGTTTAGGCTTCGGCGCGGCCTTGGCGGGTACCGGCACCTTCGCCGCGGGAAGCGGCACGGCGCCGGCCGAAGCTGCTGCCGGTTTCTGCTTGCCCGGCGCCGGCTCGCCGGCTCCTGCGGAAGGCGCCCCCGCCGGCGTGCTCGACGCGCGCACGCGGGCTTCCGGCGGCGGCGCGGCCTTGGCGGCCGGGACCGCGCGCACCTTGGTATCGGGGTTCGAGAGCTGGAAAATCTCGCGGAAGATGCCGGGCGCCACCACAGACAGCGGATTGACGATGACCTGCGGCTGGGCCATGGCGCCCTGCACCGCGAAGGTGATGCCGAAGATGCCCTCGCCGCGCGGGCCGGACAGGATCTGGCCGATGAGCGGGATGTCGCCCAGCGCGTTGTTCAAGCCCTGCAGCGGAATGTAGGTGCCGCCGATGTTCACCACCTTGGTGTTGTAGTCGATGTTGCCGCGCAGGCTGGCGCCGAGCAGCGGCCCCTTCAGGTACGATTCCTCCATGGCGAACTGGCCATGGCCGAGCGAGAACGGCACCTTCATGCGATCGAAATCGAAGGTTTCGCGCACCATCTGCGGTTTGCCGCGCTTGCCCCCCTCGATGGCCGGGCGCGAGGTGTCGGCACTGCCGACGACCTCGCTCAGCACCGGGTCGCCGAGGACGCGGAAATTGTCGAGCCAGAGGATGCCGGTCTTCTCGGCCGCGCCGCGACCGTCGAGGTTGACCTCGAGCCGCACGCGCCCGCCCTGCACGTTGGGATAGAAGCCGACGAGGCGGAAGGCCTGGCCGGCGTCGTTGGAGTCGGCCAGGATCATGCGCGAGATGTTGCCGCTCGGTGGCCGCATTTCGACCGCCACCTGCTTGCCGCTGTCGAGCCCGCCGCGCGCGTCCAGCAGCGTCAGCTTGTCGCCCCGCCGCGACAGCTTGACCTTGAGACCGCGCAGCGACACCTCGGAGAAGCCGAGCACGGTGTCGATGTCGGCGGTGAGATCGATGCCGGCGCGCGGCTTCAGCGGCTTCACCTGCTTCTCGGCCAGCTGATCCATGTGGAAGAGCGTGCGGAAGAAGTCGCGCCCGTCGTAGGTGGCGCCGCGCGCCTTCACGTCCCAGACGTTATCGGCCCGCAGCGTGCCCTGCACCTCGAGGCGCGACACCACGTTCAGCGAGAAATCCTTGAAGTGGAACTCGCGCAGGCGGTTGTCGGCGCCGGCCGCCGCCCAGCCCTCGATGGCGATGTCTTCGCCGGCGAGCTTGAAGTTCTGCAGCTCCAGCTTGTGCTGCTTGCCCTTGACAATGTCGCACTGCAGGATCGCCTGCCGCCCCGACGGCTTCTTCCAGGCGATGGCGTCGAGCATCAACTCCGAGGCGGTGAGATCGGCCCGCAGCCGCACCTGCGGCTCGTTCTGCGCCCCGCGCGTCACCGTCACCTCGACGGGGACGTCGCCCTGCACCATGTGGTTGAGGTCGAGCCCGAGCTGATTGCGGTCGGCGCTGTCGACGTTGGCCGTCAGCCGCAACGGCGGCTGCTTGTCGGGCGCGACGCCGAACAGCCGCTGCCAGCCGAGCTTCAGCGGCACGCCGGCGACCAGCATGTCGCCCGACGCATCCACCGCCTTGTCGGTGATGTCGAACGCGATCGACGCGCCGTGCGCATCCCAGGCGCCGACGAGCTGCCTGGCGCGGCCATCCGTGATACGACCCTTGCCCTCGATCTTGACGTCACTGGCGTCGGGCGCGGGCGCCAGCGGCCAGGCCACCTTGACCTGGGCGTCGAACTTGCCGTCGACGCCCTCGAGCTTGATGCCGGCCTGATGCAGCGCCTCGAACGGCGGCTGATCGGCCAGCTCGATGACCGGACCGAGCGGCGACAGCACGCGCAGGTTGACCTCGCCCCACGGGATGTCCGGCCGTACATCGGCGATGGCGAAACGCACACCCTTCAGCGGCACCTTGCGGTTCTGCGGCAGCACCACCGTCGCCTCGGGGATCGCCACCTCGAGGGCCTGCCCCTCGAGCCGCGTCAGCACGCGCGGCGCGTCGATGGGCGGCCCGTTCTCGATCGGCGCGATCCGCACGTCCGACGCCTCGATGGCGAAGGAGAGGCGGTTGCCTTCGACCGGCGGCCCCGACGCGGTCGCGCCCATGCCTCGCGCCATCGCGGGCGCCGCCATGCCGGCCTGCCCGTCGCCGAGACCGGTGATCCAGCGCAGGGTGCCGCCCTTGATCGACGCATTGATGAGATGCCGGCCGACCCAGGCGCGCGCGCCCGGAGCCAAGGCCTTGGGCCACACCGTTTTCAGGGCCGCCGCCGTCATCGGCTTCAGCTGGCCCTCGATGCGCGCCGCCGTGGCGCGTCCGAAGGCGATGTCGCCGGCGGCCGAAACCTCCGCGCCGGCCGCCTTCAGCACGCCGCTGTCGATCCGCACCAGCCCGTCGCCCGGCAACAGCCGGCCCTCGACCGCCAGCGTCTCGATCGGCACCGGCTTGATGCCGAACTCCTCGGCGCCGAGCACACCCTCGCTCGCCCGCACCGCGAAAGGCCAGGCGCTGTTGCCGTCCGCCGCCTGCTCGCGCGTCATCTCGCCGACCAGGGTGACGCGGCTCGACCCCGAAACGATGGTCGACGGCTCCAGCTCCACGCGCCGAGTGGCACCGTCGTACTTGAGCTTCAGGAGACCGGCATCGAGGTCGACGGGCACCTCGCCCTGCGCCGGGCTGTGCAGCTGCCCGCGCCCGAGCTCGATCGCCAGCGCGGCGCCGCGCACGTCGCCTTCCTGCGTCAGGTCGATGGTGAGGTCGCCCGAGATCGGCACCTCGATGAGCGGCAGCAGCGGCAGGTCGGGCGCCGCGTGGGCCAGGGCCGCCGGGACCAGACCGCGCAGCGAGGAGCGCACGGCGATGGCGCGGCGCGCGGACGCCCCTTCCAGATCCTCGGTGCGGAACGTCAGGCTCCACGGCCCGCGCGGCGACGCCACGGTTGCCGCGCCCGAGACGATGCTGCGGCTGCTCTTGTGCTCCAGATCGACCGACAGCTGCGGGATGGTCCACTGCGAGCGGCGCTTGCCGACGGCGACCTCGACCGTGGCGTTGCGCACGCCGATCTCACGCAGATAGGAGACGGCATCGACACGGCGGCGCGCGCGCGCGGTCGCGTCGGCCAACATCTTGGCGATATCGAAGGCCCGGCGCGGCGCCTCCCCCGCAGTGGAGACGGCATCGGCGGGCGGATGGCGTTCCGCGTCGCGCATCTCGGCCGGCAGGACCTCCGTCGCCGCGGCCGGCCGGTCGGGGCGCGCGTGGGGGATGGCCCCGGAGGCGGCTTCGCCGTCCGCAGCTGCCTCACCGGCGATGCGGTCGGTCGCGGTGACGGCCAGTGCCAGTCGCCCGTCCTCGGCCAGCGTCACCGCCAGCTTGGGGCCGATCAGCTCGACGCGCGACGGCACGATGCGGAACGCCTTCAGCGCCAGCCCGCTGATCTCCACCAGCGAGGTCGGCGAGTACACCACCGTGTCGCCATCGGCTTCCTTGAGCCGCAGGTTCTTCAGCCGGAACTCCAGCTTTCCGTTCTCCATCGCCAGCACGATGTCGTCGATATTGGCGGTGATGCCCGGCATCTCGGCCGCGATGCCGCGCTGGATCGGGTCTTTGAGAAACGGCAGCGACACCGCGCCATGCTTCAGGCGCACATAGCCGAGGCCGAGCGCCAGCGCCGGCAGCACGATGAGCGGCACCAGCACCAGCACGACGTGCGACAGCGCGCGCAGGGCCCGGCGCCCGGGCGCCGTCGATCCCGAATGCTCGGAGTCGTCGTCCGCCGCCGCAGGGTCTGTCGCACGGGCTTGCGCCGGCAGACCACCGCGCGCGGTGCCAGGATCGGCCGGCCCGACGCCGCGCGCGGCGCGACGGGCGCCCGCGGTAGGGCTGGCATCTGGATCGCGGTTGTCCGTCACGTCCCTGGCACGTCCTTGAACCGAGGCTTGATCACCGGAGTGGTCATTCGGAGTTGATCGTCGTCGAACGCACGCCAACCTACGCAAAGACACCACCCGCCGCATGCCCCCCGGTCAGCGCGCCGGGATAAAGCTGCCGGCACCGCCGGACGGCAGCGGAAGCCGGGTATATTGCAACACCATGGCCAGCGCCCGTCAGGATCGCTGTCGGGCTGCGCTCACGCGCGACACATGTGCGAACATCCCTGGACGACCGACACGGCGCATTTCACCCTTATCGGTCACGACCTTGACAGCCTGCAGGCCGCGGCGCATCGCTTGCGGCCGGCAGGGTTCGGGACCGTGTGCCACGGGACCTCGCGAGGCTCAAGCGGGTTCCCACCCGTGTGTGGGTCGAAAACGACGAAAGAAAGGCAGCCCCATGGTGCAGGATGGCGACGCGGTGCCCGATCTCACGCTCGAGGCCGACGACGGGCGCAAGGTGCGCCTGAAGCGCCGGGGCAAGCCGCTCGTCATCTACTTCTATCCCAAGGACGACACCTCGGGCTGCACGGCCGAGGCGAAGGATTTCAGCTGCCTGCTCGAGGCCTTCCAGGCGGCCGGCGCCGACGTCATCGGCGTGTCGCCCGATGACGTTGCCAGCCACGCCCGTTTCAAGACCAAGTACGCGTTGGGCCACACACTGGCCGCCGACCCGGACAAGGCCGCCGCCAACGCCTTCGGCGTGTGGGTGGAAAAATCGATGTATGGCCGCAAGTACATGGGCGTCGAGCGCGCCACGTTTCTCGTCGACGGACGGGGGCGCATCGCCCGCAGCTGGCGCAAGGTGAAGGTGCCGGGTCACGCCGATGCCGTGCTGGCGGCGGTGAAAGACCTGTGAGCGCAGCGACGACCCGCCCCGCGCACCCGGCTCCGACGGCACCTCTGCTCCTACCCGACCAAAGTCGGGATTCGCTGCCGGCGCCTGCGCCCGCTCGTGACCGGGCGGCCGAACCATGATAACGACAAAGAGCAAAAATATGCTTGGCGTGGTTGGCTGGGACCGGTCCGCGAAATCAGCTTGCGCGAGGCTGGATTATGCCTGACCCGAATTTCGTTGTTGCTTGCCCGCGTGGAGGTCGTCACTGATGCTGCCCAACTTCAAGAAGTCCGAGCCCGAGGCGCCCAAGGCGCCGACCATGCCGCCGATGAACAGCGCGGCCCCGATCGGCGCCCGCCCCGCAGCGGCCGCGCCGCGTCCCGGCGAGCGCAGCGCCCCCTCGGTCATCGGCCCCGACCTCTCGATCACCGGCAACCTGGTATCCAAGGGTGAGGTTTAGGTCGACGGCGAGGTCCAGGGCGACATCCACGGCACCTACGTCGTGGTCGGCGAGCGCGCCCGCATCACCGGCGGCATCATCGCCGAGGAGGTTGTCGTGCGCGGCCATGTGATGGGATCGATCCGCGGCAAGCGCGTCATCCTGCAGGCCTCCAGCCACGTCGAGGGCGACGTTTATCATCAGTCGCTGGCCATCGAGCAGGGCGCCTTCTTCGAGGGCAAGTCGCGCCGCGCCGACGATCCGCTGGCCGGTGCGCCGCGCCCCGAGTTGCCGGTGGCCAAGCTGCCCGGCGCTCTCGCCGGCTGAGCGCACGGAGCCCATCCGAAACCGTTCCGTCAACAGGCCCGCATGCCCAGTGTGGGCCTGTTCGCGTCTCGCGAAGGGCAGACCCGCGCGCCCCGTCAGGCGAGGTCGCGGGCGAGAAACAGCACCGGCTTTCCGTTCGCCTGCGCCGAGCCGCGCTCGAGGAAGCCGTTGCGGGCATAGAAGGCCGCGTTGCGCGCCCCCGCTCCGGTGACAACGTGGACACCGGGAGCACCGCGCCGCCGTGCTTCGGTACAGAAGGCTTCGATGAGACCGGCGCCGACGCCCCGGCTGCGCCAGTCGGCGGCGCAGTTGATGTGCAGGTGCGCGGGATAGCGCCGCGTCAGCGCGCTCAGATCCTGGAAGTAGGCGATGTCGTCGAATCGGCGGTCGCGCGCGGGATCTCCGAGTGCGCCGACCACGTAACCGACGATGGCGGCGCGCGGCCCACCGTGCCCCTGGCGCGGGGTGCCAGCCCGGGCGACGAAGCGCTCATCGTCCGGCGCCTCGAGATAACGGCCGAGCCAGCGCTGGCGGAACGCTGCCCTCGCCTCCGGACTTGCAAACGATTGCGTCCCGCTCGACTGGAAGAAGATCGCATCCATATCGGCCAGGTCCGCCGCCAGGGATGCCCCGGCGGCGGACATGGACCACGCTTCGATCGTCACCGCATCCATGTCGGCATCCGTGGGATCAGCGGTCGCGGCATTCCTGATAGCGGCGCCACCAGTAGCGGCTGCCGGTCTCGATGGCCCGGCGACGCAGCCAGCCGCAGTCGTCATAATCATAGTACCCGTAGAAGGGCGTCGCGAAGTACACGCCGCCCCGAACGTGGCGCCGATGATGATGATGCCCACCGCCGTGCTTGCCGCCGCCGCGGACCACGGCGCCCGGCGCAAAGCTCGGTGCGGCGGGCCGGATGGCCGGCGCGATACGCGCGGACGGCCCCGAGCGCACGAAGCCCGCTCCGCCACTTAAACGAGGGCCACCGACCGCCGCTCCACCCCCGCCGCCGACCCCGCCACCGCCGTGGTGGCCAGGGCGCGCCGCCGCGGGCCCGCTGGCGGCGATGCCGGCCAGCAGGCTGGCCATAGCCAGTCCCGTGGCGAATTTCGCGCTTCGCTTCATAGTCTGCCTCCTGTTGCACAACCCGTGTACGCGAGTCGCCCACGGAGAGGGCGCACCGCCACATGGTTAAGACATAGGGGGCGCGGCCCGTTCGCTAAGGCCGGATGAGCGAGATTTTTCGTCGCATCATCTGAACCTTGGCTAAAAACGGGCGGGACTTAATCAGCGTCCACGGCCGATGCCAGGCGGCGGCGCGCGTCCGTGCCATGACTTTCCGTCGTCGGCTCACGCCCGGTTGCACGCCCGCTTGCGCCGGCCTCGGCCTGGCGCGCCGGTACCGAGCCGTAGTTGCGGCTGTAGGGCTCGCGCGGATCGTCGGGCTCCTGGCGGATACGGCGCGGCGGCGGCATCTGCGCCTCGCGGCCGTCGTCCTCGACCTCGGGGCGTGGCGCCGGAACGGGAGGGGCGGCGGCGACGTGATACGGCGTCGAGCCGGGCCAGACGTAGCTTGTGGAGGTGCCGCTGGGCTTGGAACTGCAGCCGCTGGCGAGCAGGGCGGCGGTCAGCGCGGCCATCACCGGCACCATCGCCGGCTGGGCGGCAGCACGCGCGAGGGCCCACGGGGCCGCGCGCATCGAAACCGGCTGAGAGCCGGTACGCGTAGAGAACATCGGATACGCCTTTCACAAACGCACGTCTGGAACTTGACAGCGACGCCCAGGGGACGCGGGGACGCCCCTCGCTGCCGCCCGGGGAGGCGGTGACGAGGGCTTGCCGCCAGACAACCACGGGCAGGGTTAACGCCGGCCTAAGCGGCGTGTGGAAACGGTGCGGGTGGACGAGCTCCTGCCGCCCGGGGGCGCACATGGGTTTCGGGCGGCGCGCCCTAGCCGTCACCGATGGCCGCGTTCAGGCGGCCAGCCGCGCTGATGGGCATTCCAGCATTCCGCCTGAATTTGCGGCAGACGGCTTTGCGACGTCCCAGGACGCGCTCCTTCAGCCAATCATTCATGTCACTGATATAGCCATATATTTCCGCTGCATCCGGGGATGGCACAAGCATTGCTTAACCAGGCGCCATATGGCTTCGGTTCAGCGTCAGGAGAGAGAGAAGCTGATGATCCGTCCGCTCGGCCCCTTCACCGTCCGCCCTCGCCAGGTTGCAGCCCCGCCGCGCCGCTCGCCATCGGCCGGCTGCCTGGAGGGCAGGGCCGCGTGCGTCACGCCCGTCCGCCCCTCGGTGCGCGGCAGCGCGCAGAAGTTGGCCGGCGATCTTCGCGTGCTGGGCAAACCGTCGAACTGACGGCGATGGCGGACCGCCATCCGCCTCGCGACGGACATTTCGGGCACTCACCCCGCCCCGGCGGGGCTCGCCGGCTCTGCCAGACCGTGGCATAGGAGTGCGGCCTCCCCGCCGGAGGCTTCGCAGCCCCTTTGCGTCGTGGAGCCAGAAGCTGCCCGTGATCGCCACGCCTGTTCCTGCCGCGCCGCGCCGCTGTCGCCGGCACAGCACGCCGAGGCTGCTCGCCCGCCTGCTGGCGCCCCTCGTTCTGGCGCCCCTCCTGGCCTGCCTGTCGACGGTCTCGGCAGGCGCGGAGCGCGTCGACGTGACCCTGCTGCTGGCCAGCGACATCTACCGCATGGGCGAGGAGAAGGGCCGCGGCGGTCACGCCAAGCTTGCGGCGGTCGTCAGGTCCGAGCGCAAGCGCGGCGGCAACGTCGTCTACATCCACGCCGGGGACGCCATCTCGCCCTGCCTCTACTGTACGTTCGACCAGGGCCAGCACCTGATGGCGCTCACCAACCTCGCCCCGCCCGACATCTTCGTACCCGGCAACCACGAGTACGACTTCGGCCGCGACGGCTTCCTGAAGCGCATGTCGGAGGCCCGCTTCCCCCTCTTCGCCGCCAACCTGCGGCTGGCCGACGGCAGCCGCGTGCCCGGCTTCCGCGACACCGAGATGCGCAACTTCGGCGGCGTGAAGATCGGCTTCGTCGGCGCCACCGCCGAGGACAGCGCCGAGCGCTCCAATCCCGGCGATCTGGTCATCAAGCCGGTGGTGGAGACGGTGCGCGCCGAGGCGAAACGCCTGCGCACCGCCGGCGCAGATCTGGTGGTTGCGGTCGTGCATGCCAACCACGCGGTCGACGATGCCCTCGTCGCATCGCGCATCGCCGACATCGTGCTCTCGGGCGACGACCACGACCTGCGTCTCGTGCACGATGGCAAAGTGGCGTTCGCCGAATCCGGCTCCGACGCGCAGGTGGTGACGGCGATCGACATCGGCATCGACGTCGGCGAGCGCGAGGGCACCCGCTCGGTATCCTGGTGGCCGCGCTTCCGCCCCATCGACACCGCCGGGGTGACGGCCGATCCGCAAGTGGCTGCCGTCGTCGCCGGCTACGAGGCCCGCCTCTCGGCCGAGCTCGACGTGCCCGTCGCGGCCATCGCGGCGCCGCTCGACACCCGCTCGGCCGTGGTGCGCTCGTCGGACACCGTGTTCGGTGCCTTCGTCGCCGCCGCCCTGAAGGACGTGACGGGCGCCGACTGCGCGCTGTTCAACGGCGGCGGCATTCGCGGCAACCGCCAGTATGACGCCGGCACCACGCTCACCCGCCGCGACGTGCTGCGCGAGCTTCCCTTCGGCAATGTCACCGTGATGGTCGCGATCACCGGCGAGGGGCTGCTGGCGGCGCTGGAGAACGGCCTCTCGCGCCTGCCCGAGCCCAACGGCCGCTTTCCCCAGCTGGCCGGCATGAGCGTGGAGTTCGACGCCGCCCGGCCGCCCGGCAACCGTGTGCTGGCCGTCACCATCGACGGCACGCCGCTCGATCGCGCGCGCACCTACAAGCTCGCCACCAACGACTTCCTTCTGCGGGGTTCGGAGGGCTACGGCATGCTGCCGGCGGCGCGCGTGCTGATCCGCCCCGAGGACGGCGCACCGGTCGCCAACGACGTCATGGCCTACGCCCGCAAGCTGGGCCGCATCGCGGCCGCGACACCGCCGCGCCTGATCGCGCGCTGAGGCGCAACGGTCGGACGCGGGTCGCGCCGTCGGCGCGGCCTCCCTGCCCCCGCACCGCGCGTCATATTGCGGCCCGACCACTCTGCAATCGACGCTCTCACTCGCCGTCCTCGGCCCACTCCAGCAACCGCGACCATCCAGCCATGCCCACGCGCCTCTCCCCCCTCCCGCTGGCCCTGCTCGCCGCGCTCGCCGCAGCGGCCCCCGCCGCGTACGCCTCCGACTATGTCAACGTCTGCCGCTCGGCCGACGGCGGCTACGAGATCGACGACGGCGTGCTGCATCGCGTCGACCCCAAGGGCGAGCAGACGCCGGCCATCGCCTACAAGAAGGTGCGCGAGACGCTGCTGTCGCGCGAGACCGGCTACTGTCTCGCCAACAAGGCCGCCGGCCAGCAGTTCAAGTACGAGACCAGATCATCGGCCCTGCGCGCCGCCTTCGAGGACGACGGCCGCAAGCTGGAGGTCGATTTCATCTGCGAGTTCGTCGGCGACGGGCTGCCGGCCGCGTATTCCTGCGACAAGCGCGTGGTGACGACGAGCGACCGCAAGGCGAAACCCGCCGAGGTGGCGCCGAGCGGAGCCGAGGGCCGCTCCTGGCTGCACAACGGCTCGATCATGCGATTGGAGACGTCGGGCAGCGAGCGTCGCTTCTTCTATGAGGCCCCGCGCGTAGGCATCCGCAAGGTCGGCGCCAAGCCCGGCACATTGCTGTTCAAGGGCCTGCTCAAGGGCTCGGCCTACTCCGGCACCGCCTACGTGTTCGCCGCCGGCTGCAACCCGCAGCCCTACGCGGTCGAGGGCCGCGTCTCCGACGGCGGCCGCCGCGTCGTCATGACCGGCAAGGCGCCGCGCCTCTCCGCCGCCTGCGAGGTGACCGGCAGCCGCGACGACACCCTCGTCTTCACCTGGAAGCCGTGAGCCTGGAAGCCGTGAGCCGGCGCACCTGCTCCCCCTCACGCGGCGCGTGAGACGGCTCCGCCGCGCGCCGCCCCCGCCAGCAGCGCGGCGCGGGCGGTCCACAACTCGGCTTGTTTCTCGGTGGCGGTGAGGATCGGCGGCGGCGCGCGGTCCTCCGGCGTCGCCAGGATCACCGCCAGCACCGGCCCGGCGGGGCGCGCCGTCAGCCAGGTGATGCCGGCCGAGAGCAGCAGCCCGGCCAGCACCGGCGCCATCCACACCATGATGCCCGGCTGCGCGTACCAGCAGATGGCCGCCATCACGACGCCGATCGCCATGTGTCGCCAGTTGAAGCGCAGGCACTCGGCGAACGGCACCGTGCCGTCATCGCGCCGCTGAGGCTTCCAGCCGGCGTCGAGCCCGGCGAAGATCTGGATCACGGCCGAGGTCTGCGTGCACATCAGGATCGGCGCCACCAGCATCGAGGCCACCGTCTCGGTGGCGACCGCCAGCACCGCGCGTGCCGTGCCGCCGTATTCGCCCGCGCCCCGAGCGCGCTTGATCTCGAGCGCGAGGCCCAGCGCCTTCGGCAGCATCACGACCAGCATGGTGGCGATGAACAGGCGCAGCGCGGCGCCCGGATCGATCACCGGCCAGATCGGAAACAGCGTCCGCGCATCCTCGAAATAGCTCGGGATCATCTGCTGGCTCTGCAGCGTCAGCACGAGGCCGACGGCGAGCGAAGCCGCCCAGATGGCGGAAACGAGATACGAGAAGGCGCCCATGGCCAGATGCAGCCGGCCCATCCGCGTCAGGCCCGCCTTGCCGACGATAGCCAGGTGCTGGATGTTGCCCTGCGCCCAGCGCCGGTCGCGCACCACGAGGTCCATCAGGCTCGGCGGCAAGCCCTCGTAGGAGCCGGTCACCGTCGGCGCCATGTGCACGCCCCAGCCGGCGCGCTGCAACAGAACGGCCTCGACGAAATCGTGGCTCAGGATGGCGCCGCCGAACGGCGTCCTGCCCGGCAGATGCGGCAGCCCCGCCGCGCTGGCGAAGGCGTAGGTGCGGATGATGGCGTTGTGGCCCCAGTAGTTGCCCTGGTCGCGATGCCAGAAGCTGAGGCCCGATGCCACCGCCGGCCCGTAGATGTTCGACGCGTATTGCTGCAGGCGTTGCAGCAGCGTGGTGCCGCCGGTCAGGCGCGGCACGGTCTGGATGAGGCCGGCGCGCGGATCGGCTTCCATGGCCGCGGCGAGGCGCACCAGCGTGTCACCGGACATGACGCTGTCGGCGTCGAGAATGACGAACTGGCGATACGAGGCGCCGAAGCGCTCCACCCAGTCCTTGATGTTGCCGGCCTTGCGCGCCGTGTTCTGCTGGCGGCGGCGATAATAGACGTTGATCCGCCCCGCGAGCTGACGGCGCAGCTCGGCATAGACGGCTTCTTCCGGCAAGCCGTCCTTGTCGCCGCGCGTGTCCGACAGGATGAAGACGTCGAAGCGCTCGGCGCGGCGCAAGGCGACGAGTTCGTCGGCCATGGCGGCGATGGTGCCGGCGATACGGCCCGGCGCTTCGTGATAGACCGGAAACAGCAGCGCCGTCCGCGTCTTCAGCGGCGTGCTGGCCGGGGGCAGATCGACGGTGCCGGGATCCTCGTCGGCGAACAGCGGCAAGAAGCCCATGGCGGCCGACATCGAGCCGAGCGCGATCCAGCCGAAGGCGATGGTCGACAGCACGAGGAAGACGAACTGGATCGGCGTCATGCGCACGAACGACAGCACGCCGTAAAGCTCCGCCGCGAACGCGACCGTCAGCAGAGCGGCGCCGGCGAACACAGCCGCGCGCGGCACCCAGAAGGCGCGCCGGTGCGGTACCGGCTCGTTGGGCACCACCTCGCCGAAATCCTGCTCCGGCATCGGCAGCGTGTTTTCGGCCGGCAGCAACGACGGATCGCTGGCGTCCTTGCCTGGCGTCGCCGCCACAGCATGCGCGTCGCCGGGCTCGGAGGCTGCCGGCCTCGGATTCCCGGCACCCGCGTTCGGCTCGACGGCTCCCGCCTTCGCATCGGCCTTTGCTGCGACAGCGGCGACCGCCTCGGCGGTGGCACGCGCCGACCTGTCAGCAGCAGGCTTCACCGCAGCGCCCGCCATATTGGCCGTTGCCGCAGGGCTCGCCGCACGTGCGGTCGCCGCACCATCGGCCTCGGAAGCGCCGTCGGTGTCTGAAAACGCGGTATCTCTCATACCCTGGTCCAGCGATAGAGCCACGTTTCGGAAATCTGCTGCTCGGCCGCCTTCAGCACAAGCCGCAGCTCGACCAGATCGGCGTTGCCCGGCGTCACCTCGAAGGTGCTGCGCAGACCCGGCAGCTCCGGGTTGGCCTGCACGACGATGTTGGCCACCGTGCCGGCGCTGACGTTGACGTGCGCCACGGGAAGCTCGCGGATGTCCTTCAACGCCGGGCCGTCGAAATCGACCACGAACAGATGCGTGCCGGGCTTGCGCGTGGCGCCAATGAACGTTTGGCGTGCGCGCGCGCCGGGCGGGCTGACCGGGATGCCCTCGCCCCAGTGCATGCGATACGAGAACGAATGCGGCTGCCCCGCGGCCAGTTCCCGCGCCGGCTTCCAATACACGACCACGTTGTCGTGGATCTCCTCCTCGGCCGGGATCTCGATCAGCTCGACGAAGCCCTCGCCCCAGGCGCCCTTCGGCTCGACCCAGACGCTGGGGCGCTTCTCGTAGTGCGCTTCCAGGTCCTGGAAGCCGGAGAAGCCTCGGTTGCGCTGCGTGAGGCCGAATCCTTTCGGGTCCTTGTCGATGAAGGCACTGGTCTGCAGCTTCTTCGGATTGATGAGCGAACGCCAGATGCGCTCACCGCTGCCGTTCAGGATGGCCAGCCCCTCGCTGTCGTGCACGGCAGGGCGGAAGTCGCCGTTGAGGCGGCGGTTGGCGCTGCCATAGAGGAACATGCTGGTGAGGCAGCCGATGCCGACGTGCGGCATGTTGCGGCGTGGATAGAGCACCATGTCGACATCGACCAGCGTGCTGGCGCCGGGCGCGATGGCGAAGCGATAGGCGCCGGTCGTCGACGGGCTGTCGAGCAGGGCGTGCACGATGATCTCGGTGGCGCCGGGCTTCGGCTTCTCGATCCAGAAGGCGCGATAGAAGGGAAACTCCTCGCCGCCGGCCCGCGCCGTGTTGATGGCAAGCCCGCGCGCCGACATGCCGTAGACTTGGCCGCGCGCCACGGCGCGGAAGTAGCTCGCGCCCTGGAACACCGCATACTCGTCGAAGTAGTCGGCACGGTTCAGCGGCCCGTGGATGCGAAAGCCGGAAAACGCGAACGGCGCGCCCTCGACCGGCTTGTTGATGAGCGGGCCGATCTGGAACAGGCGGCCATCGGCCTTCAGAGGCCGCACCCGGCCGCCCTCGACCAGCGACAGCTCGACGGGCAGGTCATAGAGAAAGCCGACCGGGAACAGTTGCAGCTCGTAATCCAGCTTCTCGCCGCGCCACACCGACTGGTCGGGCCGGAAGCGGATATCGCGATACTGGTCGTATGAGAGACTATTGAACGGCTCGGGCAAATCGAGCTTCGGCTTCTGGAATTCGCGCGCCGCCAGCCGCTCGGCTGTCTTGCGCACCGTTTCCGCCGTGAACAGCTCACCCTCGGGCGCAGCTGGCCCCGGCTGATCCGCCGCCAGCGCCGCACCGACCTCAGCCAGCGCCGACACGATGCCCAGCGTTCCAGCGCCTAGAGTGCCGGCACGGGCCAGAAGCTGCCGACGATCGATCCCTCGCGTAGTCATCGTATCGCTTTCATTCTCTGTCGGCGTGCATGCCGTCTCGGTTGGCTTCTGCCTGTCGGCGAACCCGGGGGCATCCGCGAAGCTTTGGGGGAGGTTTCCGCACCAGTAATGAACGGGGGCCGTGGACGGGCTTGGGAGGCGCGACCACCCCGACCGACGGCGCCGGCTGACAACGGCGCCGGCTAACAACGGATTGTGGCAGCTTTGGCGTGCCGCCGGCACACCCCGCTGCCGCGGATCGAGCGCCACACGACCGTTGTAGCGCAGCAACACCACGCATTTGATGCTGCACCGCAACAAGCTAGTGCGCTTCGACCCTGGCGGCAAGACGTCGCCGGCTTGGCCGCGCAAATAAGCCGAACCGTCGGCAAAGGCCCTGCGAAAGCTGACATCTGAACCGCTTGCGACGAACGCGGCGCGATGACCGGGCCCCGCAAAATGCGACCGCACCGCGAGGGTCAGGCGGATCGGCCGCCGTGCGGCAGATGCGTTCGCCTTTCCCTCAACGGCGTCCAAAACCTGTCAGGTCGGCGGCATTTTTCGCGTAGAATCAAGGCACTGATCACGTTGTGCCAATAACGCCACAAGGAGGCGCGATTCAGCCTCTTTGCGCAAGATTGGCATTCCTTGTTGGTGGGGGACCTGCCTATAGTTTGTGCCCAAGCGGTGATTCGGGGTCCGGGGGCCCGGCACTAGAACCGCTGAGACGAGTACCAGTTTGCAGAGGCGCCGTAGCGCGCCGGGGTATTTAAGTAGACGGGAGAAAGTACATGAGGAAGTTGAGTGTGAGCGCCTTGGCGGCGGTCGGCCTGATGGCCGGCGTTGCCAACGCCAACGCTGCCGACCTTGGCGGCAACTGCTGCGCCGATCTCGAGGAGCGCATCGCCGAGCTCGAGGCCACGACGGCTCGCAAGGGCAACCGCAAGGTCTCGCTGACGATCTCCGGCTGGGTCGCCGAGCAGCTCGTCTGGTGGGATGACGGTCATGAGCGCAACATGTACGTTGCCGGTCTCGGCCGTACGCTGCAGAGCCACGTCAAGTTCTCCGGCGAAGCCAAGATCCACTCCGGCTTGACGGCCGGCTACGTGCTGCACATCGAGTTCGGCACGGTCGACGCCTTCACCATGACGCAGAAGAGCGACGAGTCGGCCACCTTCCCGGCTGGCGTTGTCGCCGACACCGGCCAGGGCGTGTATGTCCTGCAGTCCTACTGGTTCTTGAAGAGCGATCACCTCGGCAAGGTCTCGCTCGGCAAGCAGTCGCAGGCCTCCGACAACACCGCCATCCTGGTCGACGGCTCGGGCTCGCTCGTTCCCGCCAACTGGCTGGTCATCGAGGGCGCCGGCTTCTTCATGCGCTCCAAGGGCGCCCTGACGCCCTTCAAGTGGGGTGACGTCGGCTTCTGCCACTCGATCGGCGACGGCATCGCCGGTGACTGCAACGGCGTGACGCAGAACGTCATCCGCTACGACTCGCCCACCTTCGCCGGCTTCTCGATGTCGGCTTCGTACGGCGAGAACGACATGTGGGACGTCGCCGGCCGCTACGCCGGTGAGTTCAGCGGCATCAAGATTGCTGCTGCCATCGCCTACAGCCAGGTGACGGACGAGAACCTCGCCGTGCTGGCCTCGGCCTACACCGCCAGCAAGCGTGACGTCGGCTACCTCCAGGTCGGCGCCTACCTGCAGCACACCGCCTCGGGCCTGTTCGTCTACGGTGCCTACGGTCGTGAGAACGTGAAGATGACCTACATCGATCCGCTGGGCGATGGCGCCGGCGGTGAGGTGCAGCGCAAGAACCCCGACCATTGGTACATCAAGGCCGGTCTGCGCCAGCGCTTCACGTCTCTCGGCCACACCGTCATGTACGGCGAGTACGGCGAGCGTAACGACATGATGAGCCCGGCCCTGGCCGACTCGCTCAACATCGTCGACGGCGTCGGCGGCTCGAACGCCAAGCATTGGGGCCTCGGCCTCGTGCAGGAGATCGACGCGGCCGCCATGTCGATCTGGCTCACCTACCGCAACCTCGACGCCAATGTGACCGACTCCGCTGGCGTGAAGACCGAGTTCGACAACATGCACATCGTCAAGTTCGGCGCTCTGATCAGCTTCTAATCAGCTTCAGTCTCCGCTTGAAAACAGAAACCGCCCCGGGCAACCGGGGCGGTTTTTGCTTTTTGCACACCCCGCACGGGGAAAACCGGTGCAAATCCAGGCATAACCCGACCTCGCCGCTTCAGTTGACCACTGCGGCGATCGCCCAGCACGCAAACGCCTCATCCATTTGATTCAATTCTATTTTTAATGGGTTGCCTGGCGCGTGTTCGACGATCGGAACAGCGTTCCTCGTGGCCCGCCCGCCACAGTCTCGCCGTTCACTGAGCCCGGACTGCACCGCGCAATTGTGAGCCAGCCGAGAATCACTGAATCTCCCGGTCAAGCGGCGGGGTACCTCGCGCCGTGTACTTTTGATGCCTAGCGCGGTCACGTATGCGTCCCGAGTCTCGCGTCCAACAGTCCGCCATAAAGACCAACGCAGATTGGGAGAAGAACCAATGAAGAAGTACAGCCTAAGCGCCTTGGTGGCGGCTGGCCTGCTTGCAGGCGCCGCGACCAGCGCGACCGCTGCCGACCTCGGCGGCAACTGCTGCGCCGATCTCGAGGAGCGCATCGCCGAGCTCGAGGCCACGACGGCCCGCAAGGGCAACCGCAAGGTCTCGCTGACGATCTCCGGCTGGGTCGCCGAGCAGCTCGTCTGGTGGGATGACGGCGCCGAGCGCAACATGTACGTCGCCGGTCTCGGCCGTACGCTGCAGAGCCACGTCAAGTTCGCTGGCGAAGCCAAGATCTCGTCCGGCCTCTCCGCCGGCTATGTGCTGCACATCGAGTTCGGCACGGTCGACGCCTTCACCATGACGCAGAAGAGCGACGAGTCGGCCACCTTCCCGGCTGGCGTTGTCGCCGACACCGGCCAGGGCGTGTTCGTCCTGCAGTCCTACTGGTTCTTGAAGAGCG
>WBZS01000109.1_pt1 | contig 138181 bp, 108 predicted proteins | sample 5204201 | NCBI WGS metagenome assembly WBZS01 (sample SAMN12344357, study PRJNA552823) | activated sludge metagenome | biome: Activated sludge suspended growth; feature: Nitrification reactor; material: Wastewater; isolation source: activated sludge from nitrification reactor of wastewater... | reverse complement strand
GAAATTGGTCGCGTGGTCGATGTCGCGATTGATTTAGGGATTAACAAGATTCGGCTGACCGGCGGCGAGCCACTCGTTCGACAGGGGCTGCCCGAGTTGATTCGAACTCTGTCGGCCAAGTCTGGAGTTCAGGAAATCGCGCTGACAACGAACGGACTTCTCCTACCCAAACTCAGTTGCGAGCTATTTGCCGCAGGGCTAAAACGGCTCAACATCAGCCTTGATACATTACGCGAACAAACCTTTCAGACAGTTTCGCGGCGTGAGGGTTTGCAAAAAGTCTTGGATGGAATCGCCGCTGCCAAATCTGCCGGATTTACCAAGATTCGAATCAATACGGTTTCGATTCCGGGCCTCAACGAAGAAGACATTATTCCACTGGCGACGTTTTGCCGCGAACACGATTTGCATCTGCGGTTCATTGAATTTATGCCACTCGATGCGGAGCAGAATTGGAACAACGAAAGTGTTTTGACAGGAGCCAAGGTGCGTGAACGACTGGAAGAATTTTTCGGGCCGTTGCGCGAGGAGACTTCAATGAGCGCGGCGCAACCAGCTCGCGACTACGTTTTCAGTGACGGCCGGCAGCGTGTGGGGTTCATTAATTCCGTGTCAGAACCATTTTGTGGCAGTTGCGACCGGTTGCGTCTAACCGCCGAGGGATGCCTGCGGAATTGTCTGTTCGGAATTGATGAATGGGACTTGCGCTCGGTTTTAAGAGCCTGCGGGTCGAACGATCAACTGGCGGAGTTGTTTCGCGAATGCGTTGGAAGGAAGAAAGCAGGACATGGCAGCGACGATCCTGCTTTTATTCGCCCGACTCGCGCGATGTATCAAATCGGAGGGTAGTTCCGCGGGACTTGAATCTTGTCCAAAATAGTGGACACTTGAGCCAACGATTGATCTATTCCAGGGAACCAAATTGGTTGTCTGCCGTTTCCAGTATGGCGGACTTCGATCGAATCGAGGTCGCAATCGCCTCAATCACTTTGGGCAATGAAAAAGGCCATGGCAATGAGTGACAACCAACCTTGGTATGCAGATGGACTCCGCTTCAAATGCACCGAATGCGGTAATTGCTGTACCGGGTTTTCTGGCTATGTATGGGTCAACAAAGATGAAATGACCGCGTTGGCTGAATTGCTGAAAATGGAATTTGATGAATTCGAGCGTTTGTACACGCGGAAGATCGGCATTCGTTACAGCCTCAAGGAATTTCCTAACGGCTCCTGTGTTTTCTTTGATGAAGAACAGCGCAATTGCAGTGTCTACCCGGCCCGCCCCCGCCAGTGTCGAACTTGGCCATTTTGGAATTCGAATTTGCTGAACGAAGAGCGTTGGCAGCAAACGTGTGAGTCATGTCCAGGTGCGGGCAATGGCCAGTTGTATCAGCTTGATCAAATCAACGATCGCCGCAACGAGTTCAGAATCTAGGGTTTGGGGGAGCGTGAACGCTCCAGTTGTCCACTTTTGCCGAATTGCATTCTGATTGAATTGCCAAAATTCCATGTGGATTGCCATTCTTATTCTTGCAATACCATCCCGCGTGGGGAATTCGTCTTCGGATTGCCCAGCAATCGTCCGGTTTTTTTGCGTTTTCCAAACGGTCAGACGTATAATCTAGTATAGGCTCGTCTGGATGCCTCAGAAAGATTCGTGAAATGTGTTTTTTCGCGTTACAACCATTCGGTTGGTTTTGGGGATCGGATTCATGTAGCCAAATTTTTTGCGATATTTTCGCGCCGGAGTTGATCAGTGATGCTTCTTTCATTACGAGTTCGTTTTCAATCGTTTTGCGTCTGTGCTTCTGTTATTGTTGCGTGTACGACCAATGTTTGTTTTGCCCAACATGGACATGGTGGTGGAGGCGGGCACGGCGGTGGTCATTCGGGCGGTGGTCATTCGGGCGGTGGTCATTCGGGCGGTGGTCATTCGGGCGGTGGTCATTCGGGCGGTGGTAATTCGGGCGGTGGAGGTGGAGGTTACTCCGGCGGACATCACAATTCCGGTGGTTCAAGTTTTGGGCTTTATTTAGGTGGGCTTTATGGAGGAGGCTTTGGGAACAGTTTCAATGGCAACGGGTACTATGGCAACGGGTACTATGGCAACAACATGTACTCCAGTCGTTTCTATGGCAATTATTACGGTAGCTACGGCCCGTCCTATTCAGGAAATTATGGATACTCGAGCCCCTATGGATATTACGGCGGGTCCGCCAATAATTACGGAAACTATGGTCCGAGCATCAGTGTCTACGGCAATCAAGGATATTCGCCCTACGTTCGCCCCAGCATTATTTATCCTGGCTCTATGAACGCCGCGGCATCCCAGGCAGTCCCAGCACCCCAATCCTACGCTGGAAACTTGGTACCGTCAGTTCCGCTGAATAGTCAGCCAGCACAGCTTCCTGGTGGCGATCTTGCTCCGGGAACTGTTTTGCCGGATGGCTCGATCGTGATCTCAGTCGAACCCATTAACCCTGGCCCGAAACGTTAAGCCTTCATGCAGTCTCAATTCAGCGCAATCGTCAGCCGAATTCGCCGCCGCTAACCAACGGCTTGTTCCATTGGATTCCGAGCATGATCGAATTGATGCCTGATCCAATTCCCAACAAGGCAACGTGACTGCGTGATTTAAGAAAATGGTCTTGAGCCGCGAGGGCAAGTGAGATTGGCAAAGCAGCTGCCCCGGTATTTCCCAACCAAGGATAGGTAACAAAGTCTTTTTCTGGGGTTATTCCTAGCGATTCGAGCATCAATTTCTGATGGGCGATGCCGACTTGGTGACAAACCGTGTGATCAATTTTTTCGCGATTCCAGTTGGTGACTTTCAAGAACTTTTCAAAAGTGGCTACACCGGTTTGCACACCTTGGACTAGCAACTCATTCGAGTCGGTGGACATCAAAGGCTGGAAATGCGCGCCCGCCTGATCGTGGTCGCTTTGACACAACGCATTCCATTGCGTGTGTGCCCGAACGGCAGCACCGATGAGTTGGTTGCCGGTAGTAGACAAAGATTCATTGGTCAGCAGAATCGCGCAACTTGCCGATCCAATCGTAAGCGAGGCGATGGAGTCTTTGATTGTCTTGCGATTCCAGCGATTGTCCGTATTCAAAGAATCAATTGTGGTCTCTACCAGTTGGCGACCACCTTCGGATCCGACTACGAGGGCCGTCTCGATTTGACCGAGTTCAATCATATTCGCGGCTTGAAGAACACCGTTTAAGAGTCCCAGACAGGCATTGGAAACGTCGTAGATTACGCAATCGGCTGACAAGCCGACTTGGTGGTGAACTGTACATGCAGTGGCTGGTTCTAGAAAATCACGACAGACAGAGCCATGAATCAAAAGGCCAATTCTCGAACGCTCGATTCCAGCAGCTTCGATCGCGCTGTGGCAACTGGCGACGCTGAGCGTGCTGGGGCGGGTGCCGACGGGCCAAAACCTGCGTTCGCGAATGCCTGTCATGAGTTCCAATCGTCCGGCAGGGAGTTTGAGTCGTTCATATGCAGGGGCCAGACGCTGTTCGATCTCATTCGAAGTCCAAATTTCGCGTGGAATCGTGTATCCCAGTGACTCGATGTACACGTTCTGAAATTTCATATTCCGACTCAAAAGGGTTGTGTTTTTTTGCGAGAAAAGTCTTTGTCAATCAGGAAATACTGCTAGCTGCTTGCATTGCTGGCACAGGATTTGGTGTTTGTTGTTTGGGGTTGTGCGAAATACATGGTGGAGCTTTGTGGGCATTTGGACATTGGTTAGTATCCGCTTTCTTGAGACGTACGGGGTTGTACGTCGAAATCAGTAACCCTATTTCCGGAATTACTTGGCGATCGCTTTGGGAAGAGCCAAAATCGTCGAGGCAAGCAATCTCAATCAACTTGAGCCGGTTACCGTTGGATGACATGACAGTCGATAACGAGTAAATTCCTTGCTTCAGCAAAAGCTATTTCTAAATCCATTTCAGGCTTTTCGCGAACATTGGGATTATTGTATCGGACGCGTGGAAACGCGCCGAGTGATCCAGAGCAAGGAGAAATCTACGATGATGAAGAAACCGTTGATCGGAATCAATGCGGACTACAAGGGAGCGAAGGGAAACCAACCAGCGTTTTCCGTGATTACTTCCGGCTATTACGACAACATCATTCGTGCCGGTGGAATTCCTGTTGTGATTCCTCCATTGGATTCGGAAGACGATGTCAACCAGATTTTGGATCAATTGGACGGTTTCTTGCTAATCGGTGGGGCTGATCTTGATCCCCAACGCGACGGTTTTATGTTACATCCTGCGGTGCGGCCGATGGACCCTCGCCGTGAAGATTTTGACCGTATGTTGTGCCGTCTCATCTGCGAACGCCGCTTGCCAGTTTTTGGTATCGGCGCTGGATTGCAACTCCTAAACATTACGTTAGGTGGCAACCTATTCTTACACATTCCCGAGGATCTTCCTGACTCGTTGCCACATAAAGACCCTCAAGACCCAAATCATCGCCATGGATTGATCATCGCCATGGGATCCCTGATGGAACGCGTTTACGGTGATGGTGAAATCCGGGTAAGCAGCCGCCATCATATGGCAATCGACGAATTGGCTCCAGGATTCCGCGTTACCGCGAAATGTGCCGACGGTGTCATCGAGGCCGTGGAAAGCACGACTGCAGATTGGTTCGCCATCGGTACCCAATTCCATCCCGAGAACGAAGCTGCCTCAGCCCTTGATGCACGTATCTTCGAAGAGTTTCTCGACGCCGTTCGAGAACAAGTGCCGGTCACATTGCGGGCCGTTGCCTAACGCGCTGACACCATCGAAATGAAGAGCAAGGCTCACGTCTCCTGTCAGGCGTGAGCCTTGTATCGACATTCACCAATTTTGCAGCAGGTGTCGGATGGCGATTCATGTATCACAATGGTCGGACCAAGACTGGACACGCGACCGGATCGACCGTTTCTTTCAACGGCAGAACTATAGATTGTCAGGTGGCGTGCAGTTACAGCCGGACTGCGCAAGCCTGATCGGTGCCTTGGGGGTTTTCCAAGGGCGTGGCAAGTATCTGCGACTCAAACAGGCGGCTTTCGCTCAAGTCGAACTGCCGAAATCGCTGGAAGATCATCTAATGGAGTTGAATCGAACGGATTCACCCATGCTCGCTGCCCTTTTGTCCGTCGGCCGCGACCTGGTTGCCTTTCAATCGAACGTTATCGACAAACTTCAACGGCTGGCGGGAAAGTTTGTGGATCGTATTTTGGCTATCACACTGGATTGCGAAGGATTAAATCAAGAAGACTTCGACGGCCAGATAACACGGGTTGGCTATTATCATGCTCTAGAGATTGCCGAGCGGACTGGAGCTAACATTATCGATGGAATTTGTGATAGGGACTTGGCGGCCAACGGCAGCGGACAATGGCTGGGTGCATTGCCCAGTTGGTTACTGCATGCCGATCGTGAGCAGTCCCCCGATTCCGGCCACAAATTGTTGCTCCGTGCGAAAAACGGTGTTGAAGCCATGCTCCTGCCGGCCACCGATGGTTCGGACGATTTTGTTCCAGGGATCCACGCCGAATGTTTCGCCAATGTAAATCACGATGAAATCCTGCGGTTTGTGCAGAAAAACTCTAATAACGGCAGAGTTGTCGAAACGTTGTTGATCGGATTCCCCGAAGATCAGGTTGAACGATTCGTTTCAGGGACTCAATCGATGAGTGGCATCTTTGGCGTTCGTCGCGTTCCTGAGAACATTCCTTCAGTGGCAGCTCATGATGCAATCGTAGCTGCCTTTTGGGGAATCATGTTCGCCGATCAAATGGCTGGAAACCTGCCTTCTTTGACCGGCGCAAACAGCCAGAGGATTCTCGGCCGAATTTCGCCAGGTCTGCCGGTCGTATGGCGTCATCTTTTGCAGAACATGAACGATGCTACCGCCCCCACGATGAAATTACGAGACGCGGTCTAAAAGCCATTTTTGCAACTTGCGAATCTTCGACCTCAAGCACCGAATTATTGAGTTTCATCAAACCAACGAGATTCCGAATGGAACGGCAATGCCCTAAACAATCCGCAGGTTTTGGCTTTCGCGTTCGAACCATTGCTTGGCCTCGGCAAGCGTTTCCGCCTCCGGTATGAGATCGTTCTTGTAATCAAACCATTCGGGTTGAAACTGGATGAAGCCGCTTTCGTTCGGCAGTTGACCTTTTTTTATTGCCAACCGTGCAGTCAAGGCAATAACGGCATCACCGAGCGCATGGGGACCGTTGCATCGTGGCTGGTTGCCTTGGTCGCCGGTTGCAATACACCAGGCCCAATGTTCGATTTCTTCACGGTAGCCGCGACTCACCGCGCCGCCGCCTTCGGCGGCCTTTGCCGGAGCCGCATCCCCGCTGGCAGACGTATCAAGGACTGCACCAGCGCCCTTTTGCGACACGCCGGTACGCGTGGATGTTCCCTTGGTCGAATAAAGCATTACTTCTTTTTCGCGATCCAGGATCAAAGTTCCTTTAGTGCCCATAACCACCTCGCCATAGCCACCGTATCCGTTACCGTTGATCGAGGAATAGGTTACGACCACCTTCTTGTCCGAGTCCTGCTCAAAGGACGGGACGCCAGTTTTAGGATTTGGGAGAAAGTTTACTGAGTCCTTGTAGCCCACATCAAAGTCATAGTCGTAGCCTTGTCCCGGGTATTCGAACATGCAGTAAACGTGGTCATCGGCATCCCGATCGAGCGGGAACAAATGTCGGCCGCCCACAGCGTGGACGCTTAAGGGGTGCACATGTTTGCCTTTTTCGCGGGCCAACGCAGAAATGAAAATACTTGCGGCATCCAATTGGTGGCTACCCAATTCAGCCATCAAGCCTCCGCCTGTTCGATCCCACAGACGCCAACGAATCAATTCCTCAAGCGCGGTACGCAAATGGTTGTTTTGCGGAATTAACATGTCCAAGTAGCCATGCCTAGCGGCCGCAACGCCCTTGTCCTCATCCATCGCACGCCATTGAGCGATCTGTTTTTGCAGCAATTTTCTTTCGGCGGAAGAAGTTGCCGAGTCGGAGTAACTTTCTTGAAATTCCCGCAGTTGTTTCGCAATCAAATCAATCTGTTTGCCCGTGCCCTTTTGAATTTCGCCACCCGGCATTGGCGGAGCCCAAGTATCCGAGCCCGGCATGTTATTGCGATGCCATTGAGCACGAATGTGGTGGACCTCGCCGAGCAAGCCCCATCGAATCAGATTGACGGCATTGTCGTACAGGATGCTGTAATGGCGTTGGTGACCAATCGAAAGAAAAGATTTAGTCTGTTCTGCAAACCGTGACATCAACTTGCATTGCGCGATGTTGTGAGCCATCAGCTTTTCGCAAAGAACATGTTTCCCGGCCTTCATCGCGGCAATTGCCGCTGGAGCATGAAGGTGCAGCGGCAAGGCGATGATCACGCCCTCAACGTTCTTGTCCTCCAAGGCTTCTTCCCAGCCGTTGGTGTAAACGCGAATGTGTTTTCGGGCCGCACTTTCATCCGCATAGCCGTAGACCGCATTGAGTCCGGGACGCACTTCGGCAATGGCGGGAGTCGCCCAGTCACCATGAAACGCTCGGTGGATATTGGATGGTCGAATGTCGCAAATCGCCACGACGTCAATATATTCGGGGTTTAGCGAACCGATCAGAACATTGCCTTCGTCCCCCGTACCGATGACGCACACGCGAATGGCCCGCCCAGGCCGCTCATAGCCGAAATATGCGGCACCCAAACCCGCAGCAGCTCCCCCGGCAGCAATGGTGCTCGCCAGAAATCCACGTCTTGAGACTTTGTCATACGCCGTCATGGCTGCGTAATAATTGTCTCGGCCAATCTCTCGTTCTTCAGGTTTAAGGTCCATGATGGAATCTCGCGTTGACTAATTGGTTTGAGTCAATTGACTTTTTTGAGCTTGAATCTGTGAATCGGTTTGGCGTTTTGTCGGCTTGCTTGGCCAGCGGAGAAAATAATCCAGTCCTCCGTAACGGCCCGCGGCAATCGCGGCCAATAGGAAGAGAGCAAACATTTCAACTGTTTCGTAAAACACCGGTTTCGCGCCGCTGACCCAGGGAGGTTGGGTTGCGATGACAGAGGCCAAAAAGGTGCCACCGGCAACTGCTGCAACTCGGGCAAACAAGCCGATCAGCAATAACAACCCCACGGTCAAATCGAACCAGGGAATAAACTGGTTGATCAACTTGAGCTTGCTCGTTTCCTGATCGAAGGGGCGGTGAATTCGTAACGGTTTCTGAGTCGCTAGCCGATCGACTGCCAGATTGTCCACTTCGTTTTCCAAAGCATCCCAAATCGCTGAGACTTGGCGGATCCAGCCCTGCGTCTTTCGATAGCGGTCTTTGACGATCGTATCCGTTTGTTGTCTGAGCGAATCGACCTCGTAGACAATTCTTGTTTTCGATTCTCCGTCGCGGGCGAAACCGAGTTCGCGATCGCTGGTCGAAAAATGCGCAACCAATTCCTGCCGATTGTTTTCAAGCCAAGTCGAAAGTTCAACCTTGTAGCGAACCAAAATTTCTTCCAAACGTTCCAGTTGAGTTTTGATGGCTGCAAGGCTCTGTCGATCGACTAGGATTTGCGACGTTATTCTTGAGAGATCAACCGTCGAATTAGGAGTTTTGCTGGCGACATCGATGATTTTTTGATTTGCCTTGATTCGCGCAGAAATCGTGTTGGCCAGATTATCGTTGCCAAACTGGTAGTACTCATAGGCGCGGTCCGCGAAATCCTCCCACAACTGAAACGTCAATGAGGAGTCAATTTCGACCTTGTCGTCAGCCGAAGACTGCGAAATGCAGAGGATTTTTTTCCCATCCGCGTCGTCAAGCATGGAGTGGAACAATGGAGCAAGTGGGCCACGGGCTCCATTAAGAAACGGCGCCGCGGTGAATTTGCTGGTCGATTTTAGTTTGCTGGTGCCTTCCATAAAAAAATGGAAACCAACGGCCAACCGCAACGCGAAAATCGCGAGAAACAACCAAAAAAATTGTGACTTGGTAACCGAGAAGTTCACGAATAACCTGTATTCTTGGGGCCAGTGATTAATTTCTCAGTTTCAAGTTTCTGAGCCGAGGACAACCCTAATGATAGTTGATTGACATTCGAGCTTAAAGGCTTGAAATTCGGCAGCCGAAGAAATGACCAATTCGAATTGACTGTTTCAGGCACACGTTTTTGAACGAAGAAGAACTATTGTTCGAGTCCATCCGGATTGGTTCGCAGTTTCTCGGCTTCCAGCAGGTTGACCTTCATTTGCAATTCAGTTGCTTTTGCCTCCATGTCCAGCCGTTTGTATATTTGAACCAGCTTTTTCATGGCGTCAATTACATTGGGCTCGAGCGACACAAATTCCTCGTAATTTTTTCGGGCCTCCGTCATTTCGCCGGAGATAAAGTAGACCTCGGCACGCGATCGCAGAAAAAGTGATCGATTGGGCGGAAACAGTTTCTCGGCGATATTGATCATCTCCAAAACCTTGTCGACCTCGGCCGGCCATTTGTTCATTGCAATCAGCGCGAAATTATTCATGATGGCAGGCGCGATTGGCGACTGCACACTTGCTTGTTGCCAATCGAAACTCGTAGCCTCAAATTTTCCTTCGAGAGCATTTAACGTTCCGTCAAGGATATTAAAAACATAAAGATAGTCAGCGGGAATTTTGAACTTGCGTTCATCAAACAAGCCTGGAACACGCGCAGCGGCGCTGGTGCGCCATTTGTTTGCTTCCGGATAAAGTTCTGTGTTCCGCGCAACTTGGAGCATTTCTTCATAAGAAAGGCGTTCCATTGGATTGTCGCGAATAGCGAGCGCAAGCAAGCCGAGTCGCAATAGAAACCGAGATTGCAGATCTTCGGGAAACTTGGATTCCTCCAAGACTCGCGATTGGCGAATCAAGACATAGCTGCCAAGTGACGAAACATCGCGTTTCACGTTATTGTTTGGGGCAAGTTCAAAACCAGTACGAATGATGCTGCGAGCGCGTTCAAAGCCCTTGATTTCCCGGCCATCATCGCGCATTAGACTTAACTCAACTGCGCCTTTCCAGATTTCAAAAAAATCCGGGAATTTTATTGCCAATTTCAGAAGGCGATCCACGGTTTTGTCGCAATAGGCCTTTAATTCTTCCAGACGATTGGTTCGCTTCAACACCTCGGCGAATCGTAAGGCTGCATCGACGTGACCAATGGTTTGGAAATCATCTTTGAGAATAGTCTTAAGGATGATCTCGGCCATTTCATAGTTTTTTTCACTCAAATACAAACTGGCGAGACTGAGGTTTGCTCGAATACTCTCAAGCCGCGTTTTTTCATCAGCGTTGTTGGCGACGAATTCCAGGTGCTTTCGTGCTTCGTCCCGCAACTTGGGCGTGTCTTCGCCACTGGTGATCCGTTGGAAGATATTGTTGGCGTTCCAGATGTGGGCCCGAAAACTTGAACCCGTTCCGAAGTTTGCAGCGAGATTCATCAATTCTCGAACTTCCAGCTCTTTCGTTGCGGCGAGCAACAATTCTCCCTTGGATCGTAAATCCAGTTCTTGGGCGTGGATTGTTTCGCCCAAGAGCCAATAACTGTCAAGATTTGCAGGATCGATGCGTACTAATTTGCGGCCCATTATTTCGGCATTCTTTGAGTCTTTCGCCGACTCTTGATAATAGACCGTGCGTCCCAAATAGGCTTTGTACTGTTTCGACGGCAAGATATAGTTAGCAACAATGATTGGTCCGACAATTCCCAGCAATCCAAAGAGCGCTGGAGCACCGCGCAAGAAGGCGGCACCGTTCCGCGACGAACTCCAGTTGTAAATCATGAACTGGAAAGCTGCTGACAGAGTGCGGAGTGGCGAGCGCAGAATTTCGAAGATGGATAGCGATTCGGAGAATTCAGAGCGGCGAAAATTCATGATTCACGTAGGGTTACTGGCCGTTACCGGAGGGTTCTTTGGCAATTACATTATCGAGAAGTTGGCGATAATAGTCGGCCTTTTGTTGATTGAATGTCTCGAAACATTTCACCAGCGATTCAAGCGTTCCCTTGTGGGTGGGGCGTCCGATGAGGGACTGTTCGAAATAACCAGCGGCTTTCACATAGTCTCCAACGGCCATCAAGGCTGAGCCACGTGTGTGATTGAAGTTTGACATCAAGACCGGGTCTCTAGCTGTTTGAGGCGCGCCCTCCAAGGCCTTTAACGCTAACTCTGAATACAAGACCGCTTGATTCGCCGATTCTCGGGTATTGCGAGACAAATAGGCAAACGCCAGGTTATTCAAAATCGTTGGGTTCTCAGGATCCAAATTAATGGCTTTTTCTAAGTTTTGGATTGCCGAGGAATAATTTTGATTCAACAAATCCGCGACCCCCAAGCGGTCGTAGACAAAGGCCGGTGGATTGGGGTCCTGCGTGGGATCGTAGACTTCAAGGGAAGGTTGCTGAAGTGACGGGAATTCAATACCCAATCCCACGGCTAATCGTTTAATTCCTTCTGCTTTGTAGGCTCCAGTTTCGGGTAACAGTGTTTTCGCCTCTTTGAGATCGGTAACCAATGCCATCAATTGAGCTTCGGTGGGTTTAACTTTAGAACGATAGTTGCCAATCCGCTGCTCCACGTCGGCTAAAATCGCATCCCCTTGCAATCGATCAATGATCATCAAACGAATCGTCTTATCCTCGAACTTCTCAACTGCCTTCCTTTCAAGCGCCAATTCACTGCGAATCTCGGGAAGTTCGCCTAAACGTGATAAGCATTGAACGAGCGCCGTAAGGTTTCGTTCCCATTGAGATACTACATTGCGATCGATCTTCAGTTTCTTCTTGAGTTCGATCTCCGCCGTTCGCAGGAACAGATCATTTTCATTGGTAGGAACTTTCCGCAATTCATTCAATTCAGCCAAAGCCAGAAATTTGGTAGGGTTCAGGCGGACGACGTCGGCGAAAACTTCACTAGCCGATTCGTATTGCCCTAATCGATACAACGCTTCACCCTTGATCTGTAACGCAGTTTCGTTTTCCTTCTCTTGCAAAAGACATTGATCCGCATGATTAATCGCTTCACCCATCAAGACTTTTTGCAATCGCGGATTTTGGTTTGCCAGCGCGTGGTAGTATTCGGCTAACCATAAATGAGCATCTTTGAAACCGGGGCGTTTCGGGGGGGCAATGCTCGTCAACAACGTCAGCATTCGAGTGTTGTCAAGAAACTGATGGGCAAGGGCGTGGCGGTATCTAAACTCGTCATTGCTTGGCTGCAAGTTAATGAGTTTTTCCCAATAGAGAATCTCTTCATTTCGCATTTCCTTCAGTTTCTCACGTTGTGAGGTTAATTCCGGAATTTCGTCTGATTTTTCTGCAGGTATCGCCTCGGGCTCCTTTGGATTCTGACGCGTCGGTTCTTGCGGATTTAGATTGGAGTTTTTTTTCTCGTTTTGCATCCGCACGAACGTTAAGAATTCCTTCTTGAATTCAGCATTTACATTCTCTGCAAGGCCCCGATAGCGAGACAATAGAGTGCTCTCACGGATCGTGGAGGCAATTCCCAACAATGTCAAACCAGTGATCGCAGTAAACACCGCCGGCAAACTAAAGAGCATCGCGCGTTGCCGCTGGGTCGCGGACTGGAAATTCCGCAGCGTATCCCAAACATACTTTGCGAACTCAACCGGCATGAAAGCCAAGTGACGCAAGAAAAATAGAATCTGCATACGCCGTTTTTTTGTGGAACCAAGAAAATAACGCTAGCGAAATTCTGCTGCGTCGTACACGACCATTTTACCCTCTCCCCTCAATCGGAGATAGCACCGCACGATCTTGTGAAGTCAGGTAAGCTGCAGGTCAAACAATTCGAATTTTCCGCAAAACCGGCAAAATCGATAAACTCTAACATTTCGCTGTGCCGAAAAACCCAACTGATTGCGATATTGTCTTTGTCGCCACCCGCGCAGTGAATGAGAAAAATGAATCAGACATTTTTGAAGTTTGGACAATCGTTGTTCTTGGCTGGTATCTGCGTTTGTGTGAATACACATTCCTCCTACGGCCAAATTCCGGTAATTAAGAAATCGGAATTGGCAAAAACGACCGCCGGTTCGGCAATTGTTGACCCAACGCCAGAATCTACCGACGGCGACGACGAAAAGGCATTGCCCAAAACTTCCTCACGAAAGGGAAGTCGAGTTATCCCAGTCCAACGAAGGAACTCCGATTCCCAATTCAGCCAACGAATCATACCAATCACGCCAAAAACACCTGCTAACCTGAGCCCAGAATCTACCGCCTTGGATGACGCAGCTAAGTCCGCCGAACGCAAATCTGATGTTCAATTGGCCAGCGCGACTTCCGACATTTCAAACTCACCGAATGATAAAACCGCGCATGGATCACGTCGTGTGATACCCATTCAAGCCTCGAGCGAATCCGGCAAATCAGCGGAATTCGCAACTGGTTACAACAGTTCGGGTGAGGCAGAGGTCATTCGCAAAACCAGCGCCACACAGATCCCGGTCTTCAGTTCTGCGGGAACTTCACCCTTAAGTCCCGTCACAAAACAACAACCAGGCTGGCAACGCGCAATTCCAGCACCTCCGAAGAGCATGCAACCTGGCATGCCAATGACCCCGCCAACGTTGCAAACACTTCCTCAAGACACATTGACTTCGCCATTTGGACTTTCCGGGTATTCCCGCTCACTTTCTCCTGCCCCGACACCGCCGCCTGCGAGCAATAGCGGGCCTGTCGGAAGCTCTTATTTGCAGGCTCCAATGCCTGACGGAGAGGTCCTGATGGCCCAGGACGATTGTGGCTGTGATGGTTCGACAACGGGCGGCTGCGATGGCGGCGGCTGTGGCAACCCTTCCTGCACTACTTGCATTTCGTTTGGCCTCAACGGACTCGGTGGAAGCGGCCGTGCTGGGCTGATGGGGCGCAGTAACAGGGGATTATCATTGCGATGCAGGCCTTCGGTATTGGGCGGCATTGCCAATGTTGGTTTCGAAAACTGCGGGTACATTTGTGATGCTCGCAACTACTTCCAAGCGGACGCGCTATACTGGCGGCGAAGCGATGGTGGAATCATCGGAACAAATTTTGGCGGTCCAGACGATGCCGAATGGCAATTGGGCTGGCGCGGTACGATTGGTTGGCGTCTGGACGAAATCTTGGGCTACGAAGCCACTTACTTTGGGTTCCAACCAATGAAAGAAGACGTCCGGCAATCCAGTGTTGGCGGGGCGATCGATGCCCTCTTTATCCCTCGTGGCGGGCTGACCACGGCCCACCTAGATTCGTTCTTTGATGCAAATCAAACACAACAAACTTTACAGACGCGTTTCCACAGCGCCGAATTTTCGCGAGTTAGATTCGGCTGGGATGTTTTGAAAACGTCAGTGGGAATGCGTTACATCTGGTTGGACGATCAATACGATTTGGCGTCGCGCAGCGGAGCAGATCTCGGTTTGTTTCGGATGAAAGCCAACAACAATTTGATCGGTCCCACCGTTGGTTTGGAGTTGTTGTACGACGTTGGTCGCCGAATTTCCTACTCAGCGCGGGCTAAAGGCGGAGCCTATTTGGACTTCACCCGTCTCGATACGAACTTGGCCGATGGCGCAAACCAACTTATCCAAAACCGAAACAACCAAACGGACTTGGCGGCGTCGTTGGAATTGGGCGCAAACGCCTATTTGAAACTGACGCACAATGTTCGACTGCGCGGCGGATATGATGCGTTGTGGTTGTACAACGTCATGTCGGTTGCGGAAAACTATCCGGTGTTCGTGACGCCGTTGACCGGAAGAAACCCAGATGATTCGCGCCGCGTCGATTTGCATGGAGTATCCTTCGGAATCGAATTCTTCCGTTAGGATTGCAATTTCCAACGGCTGGGCATCGGTCAACTTGGCATCGGTCGACTAGGCAGTTGATTTAGGCCGGTCCACAATCCAGGCCACAAATAAAGGTGCGGTTCTGTGCGTGGTTGATCCGTTGGGTTCCCGCATTAAACTGAGGTCGAAGCCATATCTTGGAAAATAGAAACGCACCATGTCGAAATTCGACGTTTGTATCATTGGGGGCGGCATTGTCGGACTCGCGACCGCCTATCAAATCTCCCGACAGCGTCCGGAACTGCGCGTTGTTGTATTGGAAAAGGAATCGTCGCTCGCCGAACATCAAACCGGTCACAATTCAGGAGTGTTGCACTCTGGCATCTATTACAAGCCAGGGTCTCTCAAGGCCGTCAATTGTCGCGCTGGAAAATTGGCAATGGAAGAATTTTGCCAAGAGCATGGCATTGCCTTTGAATTGTGCGGCAAAGTCATCGTCGCGATAACGGAGGCTGAACTCCCTGCGCTGGATAAGATCCTCGATCGAGGCCGACAAAATCAAGTGAACTGCCAGCGGATCGACCGCGCGCAGTTGCAAGAACTAGAACCTCACTGCGCAGGCATCGCTGCGATTCATGTTCCCGAGGCTGGGATTGTAAACTATCGTCAAGTTTGCGAGGTGATGGGACGTCTACTGGTTGCAGGTGCAACCGAAATAAAAACGGGCGCTCGGGTTTCCGCAATTGAACACCGTTCCGGTGAATCCATCGTGCGCTGGGACAATGGCGAAGTCTCCACGCGGCTCATCGTCAACTGCGCTGGCTTGCATTGTGATCGTGTCACGAAGATCTCTGGTGATCGTCCACCCGCCAAGATCGTGCCCTTTCGCGGTGAGTATTTTGAGTTGAAGCAGGAGGCGGAACACTTCTGCAAGAATTTGATCTATCCAGTTCCAGACCCAAAGTTTCCCTTCCTCGGCGTGCACTTTACTCGAATGATACAAGGAGGCGTGGAATGTGGGCCGAATGCCGTCTTGGCGTTTGCTCGTGAGGGATACACGAAAACAAAAATAAATTTCGGCGACCTGTTCGAAAGTCTAACGTATTCAGGGTTCATCCGCTTGGCGCTTAAGCACTGGCGGATGGGTGCCGGCGAAATGTGGCGCTCGATTAGCAAGGCTGCATTCGTAAAGGCGTTGCAGCGTCTAATGCCCGAAATCCGTGCAGACCATCTGAAACCGGCTCCAGCAGGGGTGCGAGCTCAAGCGGTATTGCCCGACGGCTCGATGGTGGACGATTTTTTGATCGTGGAAACGTCACACGCCATTCACATCAACAACGCGCCCTCCCCAGCTGCAACAGCTTCGCTCAACATCGGGAAATCGATTGCGGAATCCGTTTCCAAACGGCTTTGATTGGCTACTCGGAGCCCCAACGATCCACCGAACAGGAAGACACGCCGAAGGTGTGGTTTCCTGTCGCCTGCGTAGGCGACGTTTGGCGTACAATCAATAGGCATTTCCCGTCAGAGATTTATTTAATCGTCGCCGATGTTTCAATCGCTCCAGATCTTCCCGCTTTCGCCCGCAAGCAAAGACCAGGCGCGCCGGAGTGATCGAGGCCTCCGCGCGGACTACTGTGATTATTGTCAGTTGGTAACGCGCCACAATGTTCGATCAGTGGAGGACACCACAACGGTGCGTGGAGTCGATTTGACGAGTCGGATCATTTCCCTCGAACAACATTGCGAGGTCTGCCGGGCGGTTACAGCAATTGATCGAAATGTGGTTCGGGTTCCCACTGCCTCCGCGGCAAATTGGGATATTCAGCGACTGGTGGCAGAAACGAATCGTGAACTAACGAGCGACGAATCGACTGAGGCGATTGTCGAATCGGTTTCGTCGACTTCCAGGGCCAGCCATCAACTCGCGATGTTCAACTCCTTTGCCTACTTTGGGAACGATATTTTGACGGGGTTGCGTAACCATCGCTGGCGACTTTATTGGGCGTTGGTCGCCAAGAGTTTTCTTGTTGGCTTTTTGGGGATCAAATTCATTGGGTTTTGGGCTGGTTTGTGGGCTGTTGTGCTATTGGTCTCGATTGGCTTGCTGGTCATCCATTGGGCTATTCGGCGTTCCGTGCGCGACCAGGTTTGGGTCAGGCTGGTGTATTTTCTTTCGGGAGCCGATATCCGTCTATCCGAATTGGTCGAATTCGTTCAGGCACGGCGAGCGTCGCTGATTTTGCTCTCTCGCGAATTGGGTTTTCTCTCGAGACACAATGAGCTGCAGATCGGGAACGCGTTTTGGAATCGCCATTGTCTCAAGCCTCGTCGCGATTTTTTCCAGTTGAATATTCCCCGCTGACGAGTCGGGAAATTATCTGCCCCCGCACTGAACGCAAGGCAAGTTTGTCGTTAAGATGATCGTTTTCTGATTCGTCGACCTTCGAAATCGGTGCGAGAAAAATGGCAGACGTTGAGTACTTGACCTTCCCTGTTGAACGTTTGATCGAGTTTTCCCAACGAACATTTCAGCACTTTGAGGTCCCAGAGGCGGATGCACGGCTCGCTGCCGAGGTGCTCGCGCGAAGCGATCTTCGCGGAATCGAATCGCACGGTGTTGCACGACTGCACACTTATTTTGACATGTTGCAACTGGGGCGAATTAATCCCCGTCCTACGATTTCGATTGTGCGAGAATCCCCGAGTACGGCAACGATTGATGGCGATAACGGGCTGGGGCTCGTCGTCGGTCCACAAGCCAATCGAATTGCCATGGACAAAGCAGATGCAGTGGGATCCGGTTGGGTCAGCGTGCGCAATACCAATCACTATGGAATCGCCGGGTATTACGTTTTGGAGGCTCTTAAGCGAGATTTGATTGGTTGGGCGATGACCAACAGCACGAAACTCGTCGCGCCATTGTGGGGCGGTGAGCGGATGTTAGGGACAAATCCGATCGCGATTGCCTTCCCGGGAAAGAAAGAGCCACCCATCGTGATTGATCTGGCCACCAGCGCATGTGCCTTCGGCAAAGTCGAAATGGCCCGTCGCAAACAGCAGTCAGTTCCCGGGGGATGGATCATCGATTCAAAAGGCTCGGTCTCGGAGAATCCGCAGGACATGATCGATGGTGGCGCCCTTTTGCCACTGGGAAGTTTTCGGGAAATGGGCGGCCACAAGGGCTATTGCTTGGCGACCATGGTCGACATTCTGTGTTGCGTATTGAGCGGAGCCAATTGGGGCCCATTCGCGCCGCCGTTTGCGTTGCGGCAAGAAATTCCGACTCGCAGTGTCGGCAAAGGGATCGGGCATTTCTTCGGCGCAATGAAGATCGATGCGTTTATCGACCTCGACGAGTTCAAATCACAAATCGACGAGTGGATCGCAGTGTTTCGCGCAACGACGCCCCAACCGGGATCGCCCGGCGTCTTAATTCCCGGTGACCCGGAACGTGAGGCAGAGGCCATACGAATGACGCAAGGTATCCCTCTCGTGCTACCCGTTGTCGAAGAGCTTCGCGATATTAGCAAAAAAACGGGCATTCCATTCGAATAGTTTTTTGAGACGGCTTTGAGCGCGCGTCTTGAAGGTTGAAAAATTTCGTAGACTAGAGAACGTCCCTGCCATTCATCACGGAAAAACCAATGTTCAGAGTTACTTTTGCATTTGTCCTTTTGACCGTAACACTTCTCGAATCACCCGACTTAATGGCTCAAACCGACTGGCCGCAGTGGATGGGGCCGGGAAGGGACAATGTCTGGAACGTAACCGATGTCCTGGAGAAATTCCCGGCCAGCGGACCGAAAATCCTTTGGCGTACGCCAATTGCGGGAGGATACGCCGGACCCGCAGTCGCTGGCAGTCGAGTCTATGTCACCGACTACGTCACGAAAGATAATGTGAAGGTCGACAACTTTGATCGCAAGGAATTCAGCGGCCAGGAACGCATCCTTTGTCTCGACGCCAAATCCGGCAAAGAAATTTGGAAGCATGAATATGCAGTCAAATACACGATCTCGTATCCGGCAGGCCCGCGTTGCACACCGATCGTCGATGGCGACCACGTTTACACCTTGGGTTCCGAAGGTGACTTGATTTGTTTCGCGGCCAAAGATGGAAAAATCGTGTGGCAAAAGAATTTGAGGGACACTTACGCGACGAAGACACCGCTGTGGGGTTACTCTGCCCATCCGCTAATCGACGGTGATCACCTGATTACGCTTGCCGGTGGTATCGGTTCACACGCCGTCGCGTTGAACAAGAAGGACGGAACCGAAATTTGGCGTACGGTCAGCGTCAAAGAACAAGGCTACTCGCCGCCGACGATCATCGAGGCCGGTGGCGAACGTCAATTGATTTTGGCCAATCCATCGTCGGTGACATCTGTTGATCCTGAAACAGGGAAGGAATATTGGTCGTTGCCCTACGAGGCGACCAGCGGATCGATCATCATGTCGCCGGTTCGAATTGGCGAGTACCTGTATATTGCGGGCTATTCCAACAAGAGCCTGCTCATCAAATTGGTTTCTGACAAGGCTGCTGCAGAAGAAGTCTGGCGTGACAAGGCCCGCGAAGCGATTTCGCCAGTGAACGTGCAGCCTTTCGTAATCGACGATGTCGTTTATGGATTTCATCAAAATGGCGAATTGGTAGCGCTGAGAATTCCACAAGGCGAACGCATGTGGGCAACACCGAACCCAATTTCTTCAAAACGTCTGGACTCGGGAACTGCGTTTCTGGTCAAGCAAGCCGATCGGTTCTGGCTGTTCAATGACATCGGTGAACTTGTCATCGCCAAAATCACTCCGTCGGGTTACGAAGAAATCGACCGTGCGAAAGTGATCGAACCGAGCAATCTAGCATTCGGCCGCAAGGTCGTCTGGAGCATGCCAGCCTTCGCCGGAACCAAAATCTACATTCGCAATGATGATGAGATTATTTGCGTCGACGTGGCCAAGTAAGGTCGAATCCAGCGTTCAAACGGCGTTCAAACAAACGAATGGGCCACCCCAATTTGCACTTCCTGATTGTCTGTTAGTTCACGAGGTGTATCAAATCCAAAAACTCACGACGAGGACTGCGGTAAAACTGTTTTCATTCCAAATCAGTAATTGAGGGGCGGTCTGAAAATGGCCCAATTTTCGATCAGAGCAATTCTGTTGATTTGCGTTTACAGCGCAATCTTTGTTTGGTCTATTTGGTCCCCAGTCTCTGGGTTGGCTGGATGATGGTAATTGCGACCGCGATTTGGATGGCTATCGCCATGATCGCTGCGTTCCAGTCACGTGATCGATTCAAACTTGGATTCGCTGTAACAGGGTCTGCTTGGCTCGTTATTTGGTTCGGATTTGCAGTCGACACCCCAACGTCAAATAACTTGATCGACGTTCGGCTGCACATTGTCAAGCTCATGAATTTTTACAGATCGTATCCGAAAGTTGATCCGAATCTGCCGTATACCGTTTACACTCGCTTTCACGATTTGCAACATTCAATAAACTTCTCGACTCAAGTTTCGCCGACACTTCCTTTGTATTTCAATTCAATTCGACTTTTTGTTTGTCTTTCTGCGTTGATTGTGGGATGCCTCGGGGGCGTCATTTTCCAACTTTGCGGGCGACGGCGGGAATCGGTTTAAGCAAAGAGACGATGTTGGCAAAACTCCAAGAACGGTCGCTACTACCCGCCTGCAGTCGTTCGCGCAGCAGTCTCGCTATACGAAGGCGTGAACGTCAACGTCGATCAATGCCTCACTTTTTCGCGGGTCGTTGTCAAAGCGGGCGGAGACGCTCATAATACGCGGTTTCACGTTCTTGAACCTGTTTCGGGTGGACCTGGAATTGGGTGCCCAACAGGAGCGAATCCGCATTAGGGACTTCGATGCCAACCGAGAAGATCATTAATTTAGCCATTACTTTCGATGATGTCCTAATCCAGCCCAGCTACAGCGCGATCGTCCCCTCCGACGTCGATGTCTCCACCGCGCTCACCCGCAACATTCGACTTAATATTCCTTTGATCAGTTCCCCCATGGACACGGTGACAGAGCACGCGATGGCGATTGCGTTGGCCAAGGTCGGTGGACTCGGGGTGATTCACAAGAATATGTCCATTGAGGCTCAGACCGAAGAAGTGCACAAGGTCAAGCGGAGTGCCAATGGAATCATCTTTGACCCGATTTCCTTGCCCCCTGATGCCAGCGTCGAACGTGCTCGCGAAATCATGCAACAACACAACGTCTCGGGTGTGCCAATCGTGCTAGCAGACGGCACGCTGGTAGGAATTTTGACACGTCGTGATTTGCGATTCCTGGAGACAACAGATCAAACGGTTTCCGAGGTAATGACGCGGGAAAACCTTGTGACAGCAATGGGGAATGTAACGCTTGAGGAAGCTGAGAAAATTTTGACGGCCAAAAAGGTGGAGAAACTTTTGCTGGTTGACGAAAATAGAAGACTGAGAGGACTTATTACGATCAAAGACATCGACATGATGAATCGCTTCCCCAATGCTTGCAAAGACAAGCAGGGGCGATTGCGAGTCGGTGCGGCCATCGGTGTTCACGACTTTGAACGTGCCGCTGGACTAATCGACAAAGGGGTCGATGTCTTAATCGTGGACAGTGCTCACGGCCATTCGAAGAACGTCATCGAAACCGTCAAACAACTGAAGAAGAAATTCTCGATCGATGTCGTTGCGGGTAATATCGCGACGACCGATGGTTGTCAAGCGTTGATCGATGCAGGTGCGGACGCCGTGAAAGTCGGGATTGGTCCCGGTTCGATTTGTACGACGCGCATCGTCAGTGGTGTCGGAGTCCCGCAAATCACCGCGATTCAGAACGCTGCACTGGCTGCCGAAAAGGCCAAGGTTCCGCTCATTGCCGATGGAGGGGTTCGATACTCGGGCGACATTGCCAAAGCAATCGCCGCTGGAGCCCACTCGGTCATGATCGGAGGTTTGTTTGCTGGACTGGCGGAAAGTCCTGGCCAGATGATTTTGTACCAAGGGCGCTCGTTTAAAGCATACCGCGGCATGGGATCACTTGGTGCAATGGCGAAGGGTTCCAGCGAACGATATCGCCAAGCGAATGCCGGAAGCGGGAAAATGGTACCGGAAGGCGTCGAGGGCCGGGTTCCGTTCAAAGGTTCGCTTAGCGATTTCGTTTTCCAGCTAGTCGGCGGCGTCCGCGCTGCAATGGGCTACTGTGGAACGGAGACAATCGAAAAACTGCGCAAGGATGCTCAGTTTATACAGGTTTCAGCGGCTAGTGTCCGGGAAGGTCACCCACATGATATCGCAATCACGCAGGAAGCACCAAATTACAGCTCAGAGTCCGTCTCCTCGGACTTGGACTGATCATTTGCTGACCAACCTGTTGGCAAGCTGGCGTCCATTTGTGATCGGCGCTGGTGCCATTGCCGGACTTCTCTGCTCTGTGGCAACGGCTCAACACCCAACTCCCGCACGTGCGAGCGAAACGGATCTGCCTACTCAAATGACGTATGCTCCACCAGTACACGTTGCACCCCTTCGCGGAAATCGCTCCAAAGTCACTATGCCAACTGAGGCAGCGCCAACTAAGGCAGCGATAACTAAGGCAGCGCCAACTAAGTCAGCGCGCGGACACCGAACGGATGTCATCACTCAAGATGAACAAGTCACCAACATCAGTTCCGGTGAGATCGTCGGCTCTGGTGCACGGAGCGTGAAAGCGACTCAGTTTGTGGACGAACCGCCGCTGATTGCCGAATCGGACGACATAAAATTGCCACCAGTGCGCGTCAGTCAAACGCCGGCTTCGCCCTCGACACGTCCACGTGTTGCAGACCCCAGCCCTGCCCCTCCAATGCAATTGGAAAGCGTTTTGCCCGACACAAAAGGGTTCGGTGAATCCACCGACGAGGACTTATCACGAGAACAGGAAAATCGACTGCGAACAAACGAGCCCGTCGCCCGTCCGATATCAACATCGAAGCGACCGATGCGTTTTTATCAAGACGATTCAAGTTCGGATGTGGTTGAGGACCAAGACCTCAAGCAAACGAAAAAATCATCAAAGAGTTGTGATGAATTCCGCAACGAGCTTTTGGGAAAACGCCTCGTCGACATTTCGCTTGATGTTAGTCCACCGCCAAATATCAAACAGGCTGTGGTACCAAGCGACTTTCGCGAATGGCGCGACATTAGCGGAAACTTGTTGGCCTCAGGGAAACTTGTGGACATTCGTCGTGGCTACATCATCATCGATTCGAACGGCAGTCTGTTGAAGATTTCCGCAGCCCGATTGGGAGAATCCGACATTTCTGCGATTGCTGACGCTTGGCAAATCCCCGTGGAGTGCATCGTCACGACTGGTGTCTTCCCTGGACGCTGTTGGGAACCGCAAACGATTACCTGGTACGCATCCAACTTGTGCCATAAGCCGTTGTATTTCGAACATGTTCAACTCGAACGATATGGTCATTCTGCTGGCCCAGTCATGGGACCGCTGCGATCGACAGCTCATTTCTTTGGCAGCGTCATCACGTTCCCTTACCACACGGCGATCCATCCTCCAAACGAGTGCGTTTATCCGCTGGGCTATTATCGCCCTGGGAATTGCGCACCTTGGCTCGTCGAGCCATTTCCGCTAAGCCTGAAAGGCGCGATCCGCCAGGGCGCGTTGGTCACCGGAGGCTTCTTTTTATACTAGGATTCAAACCTAGAATTCAAATGCATTTTCGACCGCCGCAGCAAATTTTAGGCTCGGATAAACGGTTGAGAAACTTGCTAATTTTGTGTCAATGCGAGAGCGATTGGTGGCGGCTGCCGAGGATTCCTTTGCAGCCGCCTTCTCTTTTTTTTGCCAACCAACTTTTTAGAAGAGAAAGGCGAAGACAGGCAGCGGATCAGTAAAGAATGGATGTAACCGGCGGTCCACATTTTGGCAGGCGAGGTTGAGTGGTGTGTAGCTGCCGAGCAAGTGGCGTGTGGGTTTTGGCGACTTCTGTTTGCATGTCACAGCTCAGGAACGAGCGCCAATGATCGCTTTGAAAGGAAGCCCGGGGTTCAGCATCGAGCGGGCACCCTCCAAAGTCCAGCGCATCCCGCGGCGTTCCATCCGGTCCTTGATCAGATGCCGATACTCGCTTTAGATCACCCCCACAGCAATCGGGTAGCCGCGACGGAGGTACTCGTCCTAACGCATCCGGTCGGCGTTGGTTTTCAGATAGCAGCAGATTTTGTTCAGGCTCTTCAGCCTTTCTCCGCTCAGTCCGCGTCGCGTCCACAGCTTTCGCAAGCCTTGGATCACACCATGCACTTCGCATCCGGCCGTTGATCCGCTCCGCTGAATCGACCGAAAACTCGCCGCCAATGATTGACCAAGGTTCTTCATCGCCTGGTCGTAAGCCTGATCGACGCCAAACATCTGCGAAAACTCTTGAAGAAGAAGCGACCAGCGGTTCAGCGACAGCGACAGCGACATCCTGGCACTGACCGGACGCAGTGCAATGGCCCGCTTCTCTCCGGGCGAGTAGGTGAACTGCTCAATAGTGTGCGTGCCAAAAATCGAACGAAGCGTTGTCGCATGCGGGCGTTCGCTTCGATGCAGTGGCTGGCCGGCGGCTGTTTCGATCTAGGCTCCAAGATCACCATCGCCTTGCATGCTGATGAGCAGTTGCATCGCCTGGCGACCGATTTGCAGAGCACTTCGAAAGGCCAAGCCTTCGACGTTGCCAAAACTGTCACCGCGCTGTCAGCCGCCGCGACGTCGCCGGTCAATTCGAGGCCGGGGCAAAAGCCGACTTTTCGGACGAACGGATCGACGTCGAGATCCGTGACTTCCGACGATTTCCGATCGACGCCAGCAGGACTCCAGAAGTCCCAACGGAATTTGAGTCCTGCCGTAACTGGCAGTTTGGTTGGCAAGCGATTCCGGAAACAAAAACAACTGGGAGGCTGTTCGAATGACGATCTACACCTCCATTCCGCGTGAACTTTACCGGCAAACCATGTATGATTGGGGACGCCGAGGCATTCGGAGCCGCAACGGTTTTCGATTCCGTGGTTCCTCAGGACGGCCACGGAGTTCATTCGATCCGGCCTGGTCAAATGAATTTGTGAAGATCCCGGCGCGGTCTTGTCATGTGATACTGCTTCGACGAATCTCGCGGCTAACGCCTGAATGGACCGCTGTTGCCCGCCGTCGCGGAGCCTATTGGCCAGTGGCATGCTACCTAGTCCCAAAACTAACGTCCACATAAATCAGAGAGAAGTTTGATGCCGCCTAGCAAAACTGCTGACGATGTCTGGTACTCGCAAGTTGCTTCTGTAGTAGGTCGCGCCTCGATTTGGATCATTGCATTTGTGTGCCTTTTGTATTCGATAGCCAGTTTTTTTGGACTGGATTTGTTTTGGCCGATGCGACCGGCAGGTTTGAGTATCCACGAAATTGCCGACTGGAACGATCAAAAGCAAAACTCGCTGATATTTGCCCTCGTCGCGTTAATGGGGCTCTATGTTTCTACGACACTGGTGACCAAGTTTGAGACGATCATCAGCGACCTGGCACGGTTGGAAGAGTCAAATACGGAGCTGTTTAGCCGCCTCAGCTTGCGGCTCGATGAGCAACTCGATCGAGTTCATGACGATTTGAACCCAATACTCAAAAAGGTAGTCGGGAATTACGTCTCAGAATTGGCCAATTCTTTGCGGACTGCAATAAACGAACGTTCAATCGTCATCAGGGACCTCAATGAATTCCGGGTGTTTTATCGGCGGGCACTTAAGGCATTCCCAGACTCGGATATTTTGGCGACCAGTCTAGCCTCGAAAGAATACTTTTGGAGTGATCCTTCAATCAATGATGCGATTAAAGACTTCCTTGAAAAGGGAGGAAAGATGTCGCGGATCTTCATGCTGCAAGGCATTGGCGATCTAAATGAGCCTGATATTAGGGAGATTCTAAATGGACAGCGACGAATTGGTGTTGATGTTTATGTCGCCCTCAAGAATAAACTTCCCGAGGAGTTGCAACGACTTTTTGTTGTCGATCGAAAACATCCCATTGCCTGGGAGGTGCAGACTTCGCCCGGCGAAAATCGAATTCGCGATATCACGGCACGAGTCGACACATCTCACATCGCTGATTTTCGCGATCGATTTGAAAGGTTGCTCGTAAATCCAGCGGTCAAGAAGTATACGCCGCAACTTACCGCAATATGACTAAACTGCAAATTGCTTCGAATCCGACTTCCCTCCCGCTCGATGCCCTCGCCAAATTATTGTCGCTAGGGGCCGGGCAGAGTATAACTACCGAGATGATCCAGAAAGACCTGGCCGAGGGAGCGCCAGTGAACGGCGACGGAACCGTCAATCTCATTCGCTATGCAGTGTGGCTTGCCTACCACGTGAAATAGTAAAGGCGGGATCCGCCGGAGAGTCGCGGTCGGTGGATGTTCTTGGACGTAAAATCAATCGACGTCACCGCGCCAACGATCTTCGCCTTCAGCGGGAACAAGCATCGTCGCGATCAACACATCACCTGTCGTTTCCGCTGATTCATAGGTCAACTTCACGCCAAAACCACCGTTGGTACAAGTATCGATCGGTGGTGCGTGACGCCTGCCATTCGAGCCATTCTACTTTTATTATACCCCAAATCGCTTAGTTTTTTGTCACTCGCCACCTTCGATGGCTTCCGTCATCACCAGTCGTAACGAATAAGCGGTCGGTTGACCAACTTAGACCAAGGATTTCGCCAACATGCAAACTTGACGTTCAATGGACCAAGGACTATTCGATCTGCAAGTCGCCTCAACCTTGTGACGGCCGTCTCAAGGCTGCTGCTTTTCCCCATCATGCTGCTCCCCAGATTTCGGAACAAGCAGGGCTCAGAAAGAGATATTAGGACTCTTTGTTTTGTTCTTCCTGCAATGGGCGGACTCTTCGACTGCCGCTGGGACGCAGGGTTGATTCCAACCCCAGTCTCTCGGTTTTCGCTTCCATCTACTTCTCGTATCCTAAAGGCTTGCCATGTTGGACGCGTCGACGCACCGCCGTAAGCTCAACGTCCGTTAGCGGTCCGGGCCTGTCAATCCTATTCCAGACGCCAGCCCAACTGAAGAATTAGATCACGTTGATTTGGGTTTGGGCGAGTCCTTTGCCGCCGTCCCCATCACTGAGGGAAATTTCGATCGTACGTGCGGTTTTCGAAACGCCGCCGATGGTTCGGAACGAAATCCCCCGCAAAAGTTCTTGAACAATCTCTCTGGTGGCTTGATTCGTGAACGTGATTTGCAAAGCATTCGTGCCAATTCCGCCCCCTATGTTTTTCTTGCCAATCACCACGCCATTTCGCAGTACATTGTTTGCGACGTCAACCGAGAAGTTTCCACCAATAAACAAACGGTTGCTGGAATCAGCAATTGATTTGAATCGGAGCAGCAAGATACCTGCCGAAAAATTAGAACTGTCCGGATCCGTAACAACCGCTCCGGGAGCTATCCGGATCACTGGGGTATTCAACGTGTATTGCGAGGATACCGGGATATTACTCAATGCCGGTGCATCATTGACCGGAACGACTTGCACGAGTTTCGAAGCCGTTGCTTGTCCTCCTCCCCCATCCGTGACACGAAGTGAAACGGTGCGTGGATCCGCCGAGGGGTTGTCGGAATCGTGAGCAAAGCAAACATTTCGCAAGACGTACTGGACGCGATTAACTGTAGCCAAATTGTTAAAGGTTGCCACGAGCGGTTGCCCTGCGGTTCCGCCGGTCCAAGTTCCAACGACCAGTGAATTAAAGATCAACTGATTGCCATTGACCGCTAAAAATTGTGACGGTGTGATCCACAAACGGTCTTGCGCCTGACCACCGGATTCTACAGCGGCTCGCAATGTTCCGTTATTAAAAACACTTGTATCCACATCGCGGATTTGGGCGGCGCTGCAGAGTCGCAGGATGTTCCAGTTTTCGCGATACGAAAGATCGCCACCCATGTTGCTGAGAGTCGGCGAGTCATTGACGGGATTGACTGTTACCTGAAAGGTTCGGTTAAACGAGGCATTGTCAGAAGTCGTAGTCAAATTATTGTCTGGCCCGCCGTCTTCGACAGTAACCGTGATCGTCGCCAAACCAAATTGATTTGCAACTGGCTTGAAGCTAAGTGATCCAGACGCATTTGGCGAGGTGTAATTCACTGTTGGATTGGGAATCAAGGCGACGTTATTACTCGTCGCAACGACTCGAAGCGGCTGTGACTCGCCTGATCCAGCGGAAATACCGCTGAGGTTGACGGTTTGTTTGAAAGCATCTTCGTTAATGGTCAGGTTGCTGATGGCATTGAGGGTTGGCGAGATATTCGAGGGAACCGCAGTAATGCGCATGTAATAGACATCTTGCCCTCCCGTAAACGTCGCAGAAAACGCAACATTGACGCCAGTCTCGTCGGACACCATGTCATAGTAATCTCCCATTTTGTTTTGCGATGGGTAACCCAAGGTGTGGTTGTAGGGCGAAGTCAAAGCAACGTTTCCCAACCAGCTCAATCCCCCATTCCAAGAGTAAGCATACTTCAATACGGAAAAATTATTGCTTGCGTCGACGCTGGTGTCATTCCAGATAACATCAATGCGCCCGTTGGGGGCCACAGACATTGTTCCAAACCATTGATAGGAATTGTCTCCTGCCGAATTATTGTTGACTTTTGTCGGAGCACTCCAAGTCGCGCCGTTGTCAGTGCTGCGGATAAACATGACATCCAACGGGTCGGCTCCGGCAGGATCCACCGACCCCAGCACATAAATATTGCCGCGGTTGGCCGTCGTCGAATGGTCGGTCGCAATCGATACCTGCCCCAATAAACCTTCTGGGTTTATTGCGCCGGAAGACGTGAGTCCTCCCAAGTTGATCGACTGAGTCGTGAATGTCGGGGTTTCTCCTACCAACTGTGCGTTGGTGGACTTGGCGAACAAGTGTCCATTGTTTGTGTCCAAATCTGACCCTGCAGCGTACACCGTCCCGTCAGGACCGACATCCAATGTTCCCCATTTAGAAAACGGATTGGGTCCAGTGGTCGGTGCATCGTACGACGCGCTTCCATTTGTCGAGCGAGTGAAGCTGGTATTGGCAACGTTGGCGAATTGCACGTTCCAATGTTGATAGACATTGCCGCGTCCAGGTCCACTGGTTCGGTCGACAGCCAACCATTGCTTATCGCCGCCAAATGAATTAATCGGTTGTCCCCAATTCGCTCCCCCATCAGTAGACTTGAACACTTCGGCCTTGGTGGCTGAACTCAAGCTGGAGAAGTAAAAATTCCCATCGGCATCCGATTCTAGTACGGGGTCGCTACGAAAATTGCCCGGCGTCAAAATGCTGGGAGTCCAGGTCAAACCGCCATCGGTAGTAAATGCGACTCCCGCCTGTCGGAAGTTATTGGTAATCGTGTCGAATTGACGCCAGCCAATCGCCATTCGATTTGGATTCGTTGGGTCCACAGCGATCGAAGGTTCATTTGCTGCATCGCCAACAATATCGTCGCCAGAAGCGTCGGTGCTAACTTGAACAATGTTCACCGTGGGCGCCTGGCTCGTGCTGAGGAAACCAGGGTTCGGCAGATAGTCGCCAAAATTCGGCAGGCCAGCCAGAAATGTGCGGACCTCCAGGGTTCCATAATTCAGCGGAATGCGCGGTGATCGCTTCGGCTTGCCCTTCGATACGGTTGGATTCAGCTGCCGCTGTTTCATGAACTTTCGGTTCCACGCTTTCACGATCAAAATCTCCGTTTATGAATTGGTGCGAAAGCCCCTAGGCTTTCCGAATGCTGCTATTCAGGTTGTTCATCGTCCCAGGAAACAGTACCCGGCCCAGAAAAACGATAGGCCCTTAGTATACTTGATAGGCTACTCGCCCCAACCCAGCGGACCAGGAAAATGCGATGCCTGTTCGAGTTCGCGGAATATCGTTCTTGAGCAACTCTGAGGAACTCCTTGTTCGAACGCATCCGTCGATTCCCAAATCATAGAATTGCCGGCTGTGCGGTCATTTCCCCGATCCAGGAACTGGGGTTACAGTTTTATCCTTGCCGACTGGGAGACTTGTCAGAACTTCGCGAATCTCGGTTGCCGCCGATTCGTTTTTCGTTTTAATGTAAATCTCGACCAATCGATTCAGTATTTGGCGATATTCGTCCGAGGCTTGCAATCCCGAAGATTCCTTAAGTGATCGCAATCGCTTCCACTGAGCCAACGCCGCGTCGAGCTTACCGTTTTGAAAAAGGTTTTCGGCGCGATCGTTAATCACTCGTTGGTACTCGATGTCATTTTCGCCCAGTTTTTTCTCCAACGATGGCATCAGGTCTTCAAAGATCTTTTCCGCCTCGTCACGACTCTCGGACTTCGAGAGTTCTACAGCCAGATTTTGTGCGGCGACAAAATAGGCCATCGAATCCTGGCCCTGAAATTTGCCGGTCAACGATACCGCTTCACGCAAAAGTTTGATTCCCATTTCGGTTTCACCCGCGGAATATTGCAACGTCCCTAGTGCAGTCAGACACGTATGATAGTTTTTGATCTTTGGATAGTCTTCGGCCTTTTCGTAGATGGCCTTGGCCTGCATCAAAACGTCAATCGCCTCCTTCGTCTTCCCGGCCTGACGAAATCCTTTTGAGGAGATGAGCAACCAATCTGATACGGTGGGACTATTCGCTCCATACAACCCTCCGGCAATTTTGCTGGCCGACAATGCCGACGAAGCTGCATCGGATGTTTGATTAACTGTCTCGAACAAATCGTGAAGATTGCCGAAGGTATTCAACGCCAATTGTGAAAACTGCTGTTCCAGTTTGCCAAGTAGATTCAGTGTCGCGAAATAATGTTCGCTCGCGATTTGGTATTGTTTGGCACGTTGCGAAAATGCACCTTGGACATATCGGTTCTCGGCCACGGGCAGCGAAATCTCGCCATGCGTGCCAGCCAGAATTTCGGCTTCCTGGACCAAAACACCCATTGCCTTCTCAAATTTGCCCTTCTGTCGCAGCAATTCAGCGAAGGATCGCCGAATGCTGGCCCGTGTCGGCGCAAATTTCCCAAGTAGAGAATCATTGGTCTGGATGGCAACTTCGAAAGCAAGCTCTGCTTTTTCCAAATCACCGGACATGGCAATCGCTTCTGCTTTGTTTGCAATCACCTCGCCGTAGATCAAACTCTTCGCCAAACCCAGGTTTTCGATCGCTTTTTCACTCATCGAGTATTTGTCTATTGCACCGGCGTAGTTCTGTGCCTTGAACAACTCCGTGCCTCGCACTGATGCTGCGACAGCGTTTTGATATTGGGCTATTTGATCATCCGTCGCGGCCGTGGTCCATTTCGCAGTTGCGAGGTGCAATTCGTAATTTTTTGTTTTCCAGTGGTCATCGCCATAGGATTCGCGGCAATTCAATATTGCATATTCAAGCGTCTCGACACTTTTGGAAAACTGTTTGGTGTTCCGATAAAGTCCTGCCAAATAAAATGCATTGGAGATTGTCCCTGATCGGGCAAATTCAAGTAGTTGCTCAGGCGGTTCGGCGCTGCCACTAACAAAAGCAGCGTCGCTCGCTTTCAATGCGGCAATCGTTTTCTTTTCCAGCTCGATCATGCGCAAGACCAGCGGAATTTTTTCCAAGTCCGAAAGGCTGTCCTTCGAATGAAACTCTTCCAACAACTTCTGGCGCAGCTCAAGGGCTTTGATGAAGGTTTTTGGATTTTCGTCTTGATACGGCCGATTGTAACCAAAAACTGCTTCATTTTTCGCATTTGCGGCTAAACGATCCGCGCCTATCGAAATGAGACCGCAAACAGCGGCCGCAAATGCGAGAAGTATTTTTGTAGCAATCGGTCTTGCTAAATCGGTTGGCGTCATTTTCAAATTACCCAGAAAAATTGTAAGGATCAACAAGCAAACGCAGACAGAGGAAAAGCGGCATTGTTAAATTCTTGAGGCTCTAGGAATTGGTGGAATACCAACGCGCCAACAACAAATCGAGCCTTGAAAGAGAGTACAGTTTATCGCGCCATTTTAGAGCGGTGAGTGGTCGTTTGGGCGCGTTCGTTGGCTGGAACTGTTGAACTGCCCGTTATTTGTAGTTTTTCGCCATATCAGTAACAATTTTTTTCATCGTCTGTCGGGCCTGCGTTGGGGAAAGGATTTCAGCATCGGCTCCGAGTTGCAGGACGCGTGGGATGATGTCTAACTCATGCGCCGCTTGAACGGTCAATTCGACATCCCCATTCTTGAGTGGTTTGACCACTTGGTCAGGATGCCACGGGTCTTCCTGCACCCAGCGCGACGCCCGGGCCGCAATGCGAATCCTAAAATCTTTTGGCGCAGTGCTGACAAAGATACCGAGACTGTGGTCCAGAAAGTTATTAACTTCTTTTTCTGATGGCGGTTTAAACCATTTGTCGAGCAACTCTACTTTGTCGAAACGGTCGATCTTGAAGGAACGATTTCGGTTGGTTGGATCGGGATCTTCGCAAGCTGCCGCGATCACATACAGACTCGATTGAAACAGTGCCATGGTGTAAGGTTCGATTTCCCGTTCGCTGGGGCCTTTGGAAATTGAGTTATAGGTCACCAGACAAGTGCGGTGTTCCAAAATTGCACGGTTCAGGGATTTGATCATGCCGAAGTGACGGTCGTAATTCTTGGTGGGCACTCCCATGACACGCAGCGTGCGTCGATATTTTTCGTAGTGGCTCAAAACAGGTTCCGGCAATTCCTCACGAATCTTGTTCCAAAACGATTCGATGCCAAGCCAAAAGGGAGTACCGCCTAAGGGAAACATCAGTTCGCGACCGAGAGAGAGGGCAATCAGTTCCGTAGCTGATGCGCTGATCTTGTGCGTTTGTTTATAGCGCGGACCTAACTTCCAGACTTTGCCGCGTTGAATTTCTAAAGGTGCGACGTCAATGCCTGCGGCTTGCAAGGCTTCCAGGTCCCGCAATATAGTCCGTGTATGAATCGAGGAAAGCCCTAACTCTTCAACCAAATCATCACGGAGCTCTTCGATCGTTTTACCGAAACGAACACGTTCCAGGATTTGAAGGATTTTATGTTGGCGAATGAGCTGTTCGTTGCGTGCCATGGTTTTACCGGGTGGAAGTCAGAATAGCGATTGGACCGCCAATTATCCCCATCGGACATACTTGCGCCTACATTGGTAGCGAATTCGAAAAAATTGCGACATTCTGGTCCATTGCGAAAAAAGGGTTCCGAGTTACTATTGAATTTGTCCTTCAAGAACGGTGAATCAAGCATTCGTTCGCAATTCTACATCCTCGCGCATTAGTTCCGATTCATGTCCACCGTCAATCAATCTCAGCCCAACGAAGTCTTGCCACGAGAAATTTCGGTTAGAGCGAACAACACTGTTGGGTCGAAGCGTCAACAGATTTACGTCGTTTTGCCGGCCTACAACGAGGGCCAGGCTCTGTTGAATTTGTTGCAGCGAATCGATGAAACAATGGCCGAATCCGCGTTCGACTATTCCGTAGTCGTGGTCGACGATGGTAGTTCGGATGAGACGGCCGATTCGCTAACGAGTTTGGCGTCAAAATATCCGTTGCAAGCCTATCGCAACCCGCAGAACATGGGGTTAGGCCGTACATTGAAACGGGGCCTTGAAATTGCGATGGCTCAAGCAGGCCCGAATGACATCATTGTTACGATGGATGGCGACGACACGCATCCTCCGGCAACGATTCCAGAGATGAAGTTTTTGATCAACGGCGGTTTTGACGTAGTCATTGCGTCTCGTTTTCGTCACGGGGCGTCCGTGGATGGCTTGAGCTCGTTCCGTGAATCGTTGAGTGGCTTTGGTCGCTTTCTGTTTATTGGTTTGATGCCCATCGAAGGAGTGCGAGATTTCACCTGTGGATTTCGGGCGTTTCGCGCGAGTGTGCTGCAACATGCGGCTCGTGATCTAGGGCCGCGTTTCATGACCGAGACGGGATTTACGGTTACTGCTGATTTGCTTCTACGACTGCGCGGCAGAAAACTGCGGTTCGTTGAGGTTCCCCTGCATTTGGCTTACCAAAACAAAACATCGCCGAGCAAGATGAAGGTCGCCAAGACGACCATCGAGACGTTCATGCTCCTCCTGAAACGACGCCTGGGCTATTAAGCGGATCTTGATAAACCAGAGGTCCTAACCCATCGAGAGCGATGAAGAATCAAAGAATCTGTATTGTCGGCGGTGGAATGATGGGCCTTACGCTGGCTTGGCGATTAAGTGCGCTCGGCCACCATGTCACCGTTTGTGAGGCCGCACCAACGTTGGGCGGGCTAGCAAGCGCCTGGCGATTGGATGATGTGGTGTGGGATCGCTTTTACCATGTGATTTTGTTGTCCGATTTGGCTCTGCGCAAAGTGTTGGACGAAATCGGATTGGAAAAGTCGATTCGTTGGGTGGAAACAAAGACCGGTTTTTACTCATCGGGAAAATTCTATTCGATGTCGAATTCGCTTGAATTTCTCCGTTTCCGCCCGCTGTCGCTCTGGGAAAAGTTTCGGTTGGGCGGCACGATTTTCTTTGGCTCCAAGCTAAAGAATTGGAAGAAGCTGGAGTCGATCCCGGTAGAAAAGTGGTTGCGGACGTGGTCGGGAAACAGCACCTTTGAAAAAATTTGGCGGCCACTTCTCAAAGCCAAACTTGGTGACGCTTATCAACGAGTATCAGCATCGTTCATTTGGTCGTACATCACGCGAATGTATCGTGCCAGAAACAGTGGCCTGAAGAAAGAGATGTTTGGCTATGTACCCGGCGGCTATGCAAGAGTCTTGGATGCTTTTGCCGTGAAGCTGAAAGATCGGGGTGTCGACTTGCGGGTAGGCTATGCTACGAAGTGCATCGGGCGCAGCGGTCAACATGTCCGCGTCGAGTTCGCGGAGCAACCACCAGAGGAGTTCGACAAGGTGGTCATTACCGTTCCGTCGCCCCACATTGCTGCGATGTGTCCGCAATTAGGCAGCGAAGAAAAAGCACGCTACGAAGAATGTGAATACTTGGGAGTGGTGTGTTCCTCGGTTTTGCTGGATCGTCCGTTGAGCCCATACTACGTTACGAATATCACGGATGAATGGGTGCCCCTGACGGGCGTGATCAACTTGACCACCATCGTCGATCCAGCAGATTTCGGTGGCAAGCACTTAATTTATTTGCCGAAGTACGTTCTCGCCAAAGACGACGCTTCTTTTTCGGAAAGTGATGAAGCGATCCAGGAACGAATGCTGGGGATATTGGACAAGATGTATCCTGAATTTCGACGGGAACAGGTTTTGGCTTTTCAAACCGCTCGAGCGCGCAACGTGATGGCATTGCCAACGCTCAACTACTCTGAAAAATTGCCACCCGCGAAAACTTCGATCCCCAATGTGTACGTCGTGAACTCTGCCCAGATTACCAAGGGCAACCTAAATATCAATGAAACGATCGAGGTAGCCGAAGAAGCGATGAAATGGTTGTCACAAGAATAATGCGGCCTCGCGGTACTGGTTTTTCCCTCATAAAATGCGTCATTTTGACCGCAAATCGGTGGTGAGCTCGTCTTACTTGGTGAGACATGGCCCACAAGATCGTCCGCCCAATTCGCAGAACTGGGAATTTGCAGCGAAAATCGTGAAGGCAATTGTGAGTACTACTTTTTCGCAGCACCAAGTCTGCCAAATTGTTGAGTCAGGTGCGATTAGGTGTGACTCGTTTACGCCTTGATAAATACCGAAATTCGGTCAAACTGTGCGAACCCAGAAATTCTCAGGTTGTTTAATCAGGAAATTATCAAGATATGTTTCAGAAACTTTTTCTGCCAATTCGATCGCTGGCCATAGTCCTCGCTTCGATGGTTGCTTTTGTTGCAATCGCGACGCCTCCTGCATCCGCGTTTGCCTCAGAGGGGGAGATTCACATCAAGAGCGAGGCAGACATCGTGATGCCGGATCTTTCCAGTGAGTCGTTCATGGGAATTCAAGGCACTGTATTGCTCTACATTGGTTTGGTTATTTGTGCCCTCGGATTGGCGTTTGGGCTGAAGATTTACAGCGATCTAAAGAACATGCCTGTTCATAAATCGATGTTAGAGGTTTCTGAGTTGATCTACGAGACGTGTAAAACCTACCTGTTCACGCAGGGCAAGTTCATCTTTGTGCTGTGGTTATTTATCGCGGCCGTTATGTATCTGTTTTATGGGTACATTCAAAACCGGGATACAAACTTCGTCGTGACGGTGTTGATTTTCAGCGTCATCGGAATTCTTGGCAGTTATGGCGTGGCTTGGTTCGGAATTCGCGTCAATACGTTTGCTAATTCGCGAACTGCTTTCGCCAGTTTGGAAGGCAAGCCCTATCCATGCTACGCGATTCCGTTGAAGGCCGGTATGAGTATTGGAATGATGTTGATCAGTGTGGAATTATTGATCATGCTGTGCATTCTTCTGTTTGTGCCCGCCAATTATTCCGGAGCCTGCTTCATTGGCTTCGCTATCGGTGAAAGCCTTGGTGCTTCAGCTCTGCGTATTGCTGGCGGTATCTTTACCAAGATTGCGGACATCGGTTCCGACTTGATGAAGATTGTGTTCAAGATCAAGGAAGACGATGCTCGTAATCCCGGTGTGATCGCCGACTGTACTGGTGACAATGCAGGAGACTCGGTTGGACCTAGTGCCGACGGTTTTGAAACCTACGGCGTTACCGGTGTGGCGTTGATCATGTTCATTATGTTGGGTGTTTTCGGAGCAGATGCAGCCCAAACCGCGTCGTTGCAAGTGCAATTGCTGGTTTGGATTTTCGTTATGCGTGTGATGATGATCATTGCTTCTGCTGGCTCATACTTCATTAATGAAGCGATGACAAAAGCCAAGTATCAAACGGCTGATCACATGGACTTCGAAATGCCGCTGACTCGCCTTGTGTGGATCACCTCGATCGTTTCAATTGCATTGACCTATTTGGTTTCGTATTTGATGATTCCGAACCTAAACAACGACAACACGTTGTGGTGGGAACTTTCGACGATTATTTCCTGCGGTACATTGGCAGGTGCTGTGATTCCTGAACTGGTAAAAGTGTTCACGTCGACGAAGTCCAAGCACGTTGCGGAAGTGGTTTCTTCGTCGAAAGAAGGTGGTGCGTCGCTGAACATCCTATCGGGCTTGGTTGCCGGTAATTTTTCCTGCTACTGGTTGGGGATGGGAATTGTAATTCTAATGGCAGTTGCCTATTACTTTTCAGGAATGGGCCTGAGTTCCATGATGCGAGCTGAGGCAGTTTTCGCATTCGGTTTGGTGGCGTTCGGTTTCCTTGGAATGGGTCCTGTAACGATTGCTGTCGACTCGTATGGTCCGGTTACTGACAACGCCCAATCTGTTTATGAGCTTTCTTTGATCGAGGGAGTGCCCAATATCAAGAAGGACTTGAAGGACAATTTTCAAATCGACGTCAACTTCGAGAAGGCTAAGCATTTCCTTGAAGAAAACGACGGTGCTGGAAACACCTTCAAGGCGACTGCCAAGCCGGTGTTGATTGGTACTGCGGTCGTGGGTGCCACGACAATGATTTTCGCCTTGATCATGGGCCTGACAAATGAGCTAACGGACACTGTTTCGTTGCAGAAACTTTCGTTGTTGCATGCTCCCTTTGTATTGGGGTTGATTTCCGGTGGAGCGATGATTTACTGGTTTACTGGTGCGTCAATCCAAGCAGTAACGACTGGGGCGTATCGTGCCGTCGAATTCATCAAGGCCAATATCAAGTTGGATGGTGTCGAAAAGGCGTCGGTCGAAGACAGCAAGAAAGTAGTTGAGATTTGTACAAAATATGCCCAACGCGGGATGTTTAATATCTTTCTCGCGGTGTTCTTCATGACCTTGTCCTTTGCGTTTATCGAACCGTTTTTCTTCATCGGCTATCTGTTCTCGATCGCGATCTTCGGCTTATACCAAGCGATTTTCATGGCGAATGCCGGTGGCGCTTGGGACAACGCGAAAAAGATTGTCGAAGTCGAGTTGAAGGCCAAAGGTACCGATTTGCATGCTGCCACGGTCGTCGGCGACACGGTTGGCGACCCGTTCAAAGACACGTCCAGTGTTGCAATGAACCCCGTGATCAAATTCACAACCTTGTTTGGCGTCTTGGCCGTGGAACTGGCAGTTTTGCTTGGCCAAAAGCCGTTTGCAATTGACTTCCATAACAACTACAAAGTTGACTTGACGTTTGTCATCGGTATCGGCCTGTTTTTCTTGGCCACAGTTTTCGTCTGGTTGTCGTTTTACGGAATGAGAATTTCCGGCAAAGCCGCAAGCGAAAAATAGCCACACATGCTTTGAGATTCGGAATCAAAATGGCCAGTCGGGAGTGATCCTGACTGGCTTTTTCTTTGTTAGCATCAGCCGGTGAGTCATCGACGAGAGTTTGGAGCTTAACAATCTTGAGCGGACGACTTTGGGAGTAAGTGGCGTTGATGGATTACGTTGTTTTTCTGTTTGATATTGACGGGACCTTGGTTCGCTCACGACGGATTGGCTGGCGTTCCATCGTTGAAGCCGCTGAGCAAGTGTTTGGAGTGACTGAATTGCCGCCAGTTGAATTGGGTGGGCGCACTGATCGAGGAATCTTCTCGGAAGTGCTCAATTTTGTTGGCGACCGGGACTTGCGACGATATGCCGAATTTGTCGATGCATACCACTTTCGATTAGCGGCCAATTGGAAGTTGCCCGAGTTCGAAGTACTTCCTGGAGTGAATGAAGTACTGCACAAGATTCGTCAATTGGATTGGGCAATTGCGGGCCTGTTAACGGGGAATTCCCCGATTGGAGCCCGGACTAAGTTGGAACGCGCAGGAATTTGGGAGCACTTCGGATTTGGCGGATTCGGTGACGCGGATGCCCATCGTCACGATGTTGCACGGAAGGCAGCGATCGCTACGAGAAACCACTTACCTCCGAACGCCCAAATTCAATTGGTGACTATTGGGGACACTCCTGCTGATATCTCTTGCGCCCGAGCGATCGACTCGGCGGCAGTCGCAGTCATGACTGGTTTTTCGTCCCGGGAACTGTTGGAGCAGGCTAAACCAGACCTGCTCCTGGAAGACCTATGCGAATTGGAATTGTCGGATTTTTTCAGGAAAAAAGTAACCTGACTTTCCAAGTTGTTTTGCTATCGACGAGACCGGAATACACCGATAAAAGCGGCTAATGTGGCATAAGTCACCATTGTTCTGGAAATTGGTTATTGGTGGCATCAGAACCTGTTGGACGCGCCTTGGCGGCACCTTGAGCGGGTCAAAGTTCTGACTATAGTGGATTATTAGCGACTCTCGCAGCATCGCCATCCGCCCCGATCTAATCTTAGACAAATGTCCCGACCCATTCCCAAGTCCAGTTCTATTTTTAGGACCCTTGTTGCGCCATTTTCGAAGCGGGCGGATGTTGGATTGAATTCTGAATTCGTACATTCTGATTTGATTTTCAACCGATTGATCGAAAAGGAAATCGCTCGATGTGTTCGCCGTCCTCGTCGTCATGAGTTTTCGATCATTCAATTGGAGGGAATGGTTGTCGGCGAGCCTGGATCAAAGCAACGCCCTTTTTTCAAAGAACTTTTTTCCCGGTTGCGCATCACAGATGAAATTGGAGTTTGGCATGGATTTGTTGCCCTCCTGCTTCCAGAAACCGGTCGCGATGGAATCGCTTGTGTTGCGAACACTATCGAAGAGTGTTTACAAAAGCACGGATTGAAATTCGAATTGGCGGTCTTTGTCTATCCTTGGGATGATCGCATTGCTGGCTCTTCCAGTGAATTGGACGCCATTGAAAATTTGGACTCCATTGAAAATGACGATTCCGACGAGCGGATCGCGTCTCGGGAAGATGATCGGATCCTGACTGCGGCAAAGACTTGGACGAATGAAAGGGCCGGGACTGCCCTAGCAATAAGTCCTCAAACTGCAGTTGCACCGGTTCAATCCAGCCCAAGTCGGGAACTGACTTATAGAAAAATAGACGCCAATTTTTCAATGTCGACGCCCCTTTGGAAACGAGCCATCGACATTTGCGGTTCCAGTGCAATTCTTTTTGTCTTGAGCCCCCTCTTTGCAGTGATTGCTTTGCTGATTCGCCGCGACTCACCGGGCGCCGTCATTTTTACTCAAACGCGCGAAGGTAAAGACGGCAGGCATTTCAAAATTTACAAATTCCGCACCATGTGTGTTGGGGCAGACGAAGAGCAACAGCGTTTGCGTCAGAAAAACGAACAGGACGGACCCGCTTTCAAGATTGAGGATGACCCGCGAGTAACTCGTCTGGGCCGTTTTCTCCGAAAGAGTTGCATCGACGAATTGCCGCAACTCATCAATGTGATTCGCGGTGAAATGTCATTAGTGGGGCCTCGTCCGTTGCCAGTCCGGGAATCGGTGCAATGCAAGATGTGGCATCGTCAGCGTTTGAATGTACTACCCGGATTAACCTGCATTTGGCAGGTTTTCGGCGGTAGGCAGGTTTCGTTCGAGGAATGGATGCGAATGGACTTGGAGTACATCCATAACCGCAGCCTGCTGTTGGATCTAAAGCTGATATTTTTTACAGTGGTCAAAGTCGTGATGCACAAGGGATCCGTCTGAGATGACACAGCTACGGCAATGTCCGCTGTCTGTTCCGATCGATACCTTGCGAGCTGCACAATTGCAGAAGACGTTGGTGTCGGTTGTTGTGCCGTGCTTCAATGAGGTCGCTGGGATTGGACAATTGAAGTTGCGGTTAATGGGTTTCGCTGATGACAATTCGAGCAAATTTGATTTTGAGTTTTTGCTTGTAGATGATGGCAGTACGGACGATACGTTTCCTTTGTTGCAATCTGCCTTCGCCGGTGATCGTCGCTTTTCTGTGATTCACCGTGTGCCCAACCGCGGACTCACCGCGGCAATTTTGGCAGGTTGCCAACAAGCAAAAGGCGAGTGGATTGTGTCAATCGATTCTGATTGCACCTATGATCCGCGACAAATTCACTCTCTATTGCAGGGAGCAGAGCAAGGGACGGACATGATCATTGGCTCGCCCTACAACCGCAATGGCAAAGTTGTCAATGTGCCTGGCTGGCGCTTGAAGATTTCCAAGGTCGCAAATCGAATCTACCGTGGCCTTTTTCGCACCAAACTCAGTTGCTACACCAGTTGCTTTCGTGCGATTCGATCCTCAATGGCAAATCGCGTCGTTGTCAGCAACGACGGATATGTCGGCATGCCACAGATGATTTGGCGAATTGAAAAACTGGGTGGGTCGGTGATTGAGATTCCGGCAGTTCTCGATATTCGGCGATACGGCCAATCCAAACTGAGTCTTACACGAGTCATCGTTCAACATTTGAGCTTCATGGCTAGAGTATTATTTCGCGGAAACTAATTTCCAAAACTTTGATGAGACTACAATGACAGACAGACTTTTGGCAGCTCCCGAAAAAATTCAACTTCCGTCGGACCAGGACGCCACTGGCCGAACGTTGGGTGATGAAGAAATCAAATTATTGGCCGAGGTTATCGATACCGGTACGTTGACCAGTACCAAGGGCAAATTCGTTCGTCAATTCGAAATTGAATTTGCCAAAATGCTAGGAGTAAAGCATGCCTATTGTGCGTCGCATGGGACGGCGGCGCTGCATGCGGCTTATGCAGCAATCAATCCCGAGCCGGGCGATGAGTTCGTTACAACTTCGATTACGGATATGGGCGCGCTCACTCCGATTTTGTACCAAGGTGCGATTCCTGTCTTTTGCGATGTGGATCCAAAATCTTTGAATGTTACGGCCGAAACGATTGAGCGAGTGTTGAGCCCGCGTACCAAGGCCATTATCGTAACTCACTTGTTTGGCCAGCCTTGCGATATGGGGCCAATTATGGAACTCGCACGATCGCGTAACATTCCAGTCATTGAAGATTGCGCCCAAGCTTTCATGTCTCGTTACGACAATCAGCTCGTGGGAACCTTTGGCGACATCGCTTGTTTCAGCCTGCAACAAGGAAAACACATCACGACTGGCGAGGGTGGTGTGGTTGTGAGCAACAATGACGAATTGGCTCGTCGTGCTTATCTGTTTATCAACAAGGCCTGGGGATATGGAGATCCTAACCCCGACCATTATTTCATCGCCCTCAATTACCGGATGACCGAGTTGGCGGGGGCTGTCGGGTTGGCGCAGTTACCAAAACTGGATTACTGCGCGCAATCGCGACGCAAGAACGCAAAATTGCTTTCCGATTCGCTGACTGGAATCAATGGATTAGCGTTGCCAGAATTTGGCGACCGTTACGAGCATACCTATTGGAAGTATTGCGTGAACGTCAACTCCAACGTGATTACGGGAGGGGCAGTTGGGTTGGCGAAGGTTTTGAAAGACCGTTACGGTATTTTTTCGGCTCCACGCTACATTCAAAAACCAGCATTTCGTTGCCAGGTTTTCGCCGAGCGCCGCACCTTTGGCAACAGTCAATTCCCTTTCACTCTCGCGCGACCGGAAGCGATTGACTACGCTGCCGAAAAATTTCCGGGCACGTTCAAGGGTCTGGATGAAATCCTCGTGTTGCCTTGGAACGAACGATATACCCGATCGCAGGTCTATTTCATAGCCGAATCCATCAAAGCTTCCATCGATGACTTGCGAGCGTAAACAATGAGCACGTCCAACATGAAGCGATTGGGATTGGTCGGAGCCGGTGGAATTGCTCAGGCTTATTCCCAAGCGATAAGCCGGATCGGCGACGTGGGGCAGTTGGTAGCCGTCGCGGACAACCAGCTGGAGCGCGCGACCGCGCTCGCAGCCCTTCATGGTGCGGCAGCCTATTCTGACCACCGCCACATGATTGAGGCTGGGAATCTCGATGGAGTGATCATCTGCACTCCACCAGTGATGCACCCGACTCATTGCATTGACTTCCTGCGAAGCGGTATTCACACGCTGTGCGAAAAACCTGTCGCGATTAATCTCTACACCGCGCGCCAAATCATGGCGGTCGCTGAGGAGATGGGGCGGCTCTTTTCGATGGCCTCCAAATTTCGTTTCGTACCCGAAATGAAAATTGCCAAACAGTTGATCGAAGACCAAGTTTTAGGCGATATCATCTTGTTCGAAAATGTTTTTGCTGGACAAGTCGATATGTCCAAACGTTGGAATAGCCACCCCGAAATCTCAGGCGGGGGAGTTTTGATTGATAATGGCACCCACTCGCTGGATATCATGCGTTACCTGTTAGGCCCGCTGTCCGACATTAAAGTCGTAGAGGGCAAGCGAATCCAGCACCTTCCAGTTGAAGACACCGTACACATTTTTGCTCGAACAAATGAAGGAGTTTTAGGCAGTATTGACCTTTCCTGGAGTATCAATAAGCCTGTGCCCTACTACGTGAACCTTTACGGATCTTTGGGAAACCTCAATTTGGGTTGGAAGAGCAGCCAGTACAAATTGCATGGAACTGCCGAGCCAGTCATCATCGGCCAAGGATATGACAAGGTCGCGGCATTTGCCAGCCAGCTTACAAATTTCTGCATGGCAATCAGCGGCCAACAGAGTCTCTTGGTGCAGCCCGACGAAGCTCTGGCCTCGGTTGCCGCTGTCGAAACTGCGTACAAATCGCTGAACAACATGCAGTGGGAACTCATCGGCGCTTAACCCGGACGGATATGATTGTGTTTCCCAACGTGAAGATTCATCCCACAGCGATCGTTGAATCCGGAGTGCAAATCGGCGACGGCAGTTCTGTATGGGACAACGTGCACATCCGCCGGAATGCCAAAATTGGGCGTGAATGCATCATTGGCGGAAAAAGCTTGATTGCATACGAAGTCGAAATCGGCGACCTTGTGAAAATCAACTCTAACGCCTACATCTGTTACGGTGTGACTTTGGAAAGAGGCGTCATGATTGGAGCGGGAACAATTTTTACCAATGACCGTTTTCCGCGGGCGACGACGCCAGATTTGCAAGCATTACGAGGATCAGATCCGGATGAACATACGCTCAAGACCTTGGTCAGGGAAGGCGCAAGCATTGGGGCCGGCGCGATCATTGGTTGCAATTTGACAATCGGACGATTCGCGATGATTGGTATGGGGGCGGTTCTCACCCGTGACATTCCGGATTTCCATCTGGTCATTGGCAATCCAGCGCGGGCGGTTGGTGCCGTCTGTCGTTGTGGTCCAATGATCCATAGATTTTCTGCGGCCCAAACTCCGTTGGAAGTCGCTTGTGGTAAATGTCAACGTCGTTACATCATCAACGAAGATCAATGCGTCAGCGAGATTGGATAACTACAGATGCTCGCTAGTCTTTCGCTGGACCTCGACAACAAGTGGTCCTATCTAAAAACACACGGTGACGAAGCTTGGTCTAAGTTGCCCACCTATCTAGATCTTGTAGTGCCGCGAATCCTTGAAATGCTCGAGGAATTCGAACTCAAGATTACATTTTTTGTGGTTGGGCTCGATGCTGATCAAGAAATCAATGCGAAGGCATTGCAGCAGATCGCCAAGGCCGGACATGAAATTGGGAATCACTCGTATCGCCATGAGCCTTGGCTGCACTTGTACACTCGCGATGAGATCGTGGAAGAATTTGCCAGGACGGAAGTTGCACTGGAGCGCGTCACGGGGCGGAAGCCGATCGGTTTTCGTGGACCTGGATTTAGCTTTTCCCGCGAAGTCTTACAAGTGATGACAGAACGCGGCTACCAATACGATTGTTCGACCTTTCCGACATTTTTGGGACCAGTCGCGCGGGCCTATTATTTTTTCCGCTCGAACTTGAATCGAGCACAACGGAATCAACGCCAGGCATTGTTTGGGACGATTGCGGATGGTCTGCAGCGACTCAAGCCATTTCGTTGGCGACTCAAGAGCAATCAGGCCTTGATTGAAATTCCTGTGACGACGATGCCGCTGTTCCGAGTGCCGTTTCATTTGAGCTATGTCATGTTTTTAGCCAAACGCTCGGAGTGGTTGGCTGTTCAGTATTTCAAATTCTCGTTAGCACTTTGTCGTCTGCGAGGGATCGAACCGTCAATTTTGTTGCATCCTTTGGACTTTTTGGGATCTGATGACGATGCCGATTTGGGCTTTTTCCCTGCCATGGATATTCCGTACGCCAAAAAAGAACGCGTGCTGCGTAAAGTCCTTGGCGTTTTGAAGAGGAAGTTTCAGGTCGTATCCATGGAAGCTCACGCGGCAAGTTTTGCCGCGAGGCAACTACCGACGAAGGCCGTCCCTGTTCGAGCCTAGAAATCTGGACCGGAAAGCGTTCTTCGAAAACAGTCACCAGCGATTCCTCGTCAATTCCTGATTCGCATCCCAGTTTAACTGCTAGCGATCGTCGACTTTCCGGAATTCCGATTCCCACATGAGAAGTCGCCCTTGACCTCGCATGCCAACAACAGGCATCATGTGGGGATCACAAGCGAGCGATTGCTGTGCACGACGTCAATTGATGTCGATTCAGGAAATCAAACAAACCACCATGGGTTTCGAAGGATTCGTTACATGATCATGCGCGTTGACTTTTTGGCAGCAACCATTTTTTTGACCGTCTTTCTCGCAGGATGTACTCCGGCCAACAAGGTGTCGCAAAACGATGCGAACGATCGATTGGAAGAGCTGGTTTCCGCAGAAACTCCCAAAGTGCCAAGCCTTGTCGAAAATCCTGCATTGTCCGCGCCGGAATCTCATAGTTCGACGGTGATGCAACCGGAAGAAATTGTCCGGGAATACTTGGGACTGTTGCAGAATGACCGCGCCGCGGAAGCGGAAAAGCATCTCTCGAAAGTCGCCGCTTTGAATTTTCGCCAGGCCGGAATGACCCTGCAATCGCCTGGCAGTGAAGCGGCCAAGTACGAAATCTTAAAACCGAAATTCGCGACGAACCTACAACGAATCGCGATGGTGGACTGCAAAATTACCGACACTGTCGACGGATCGCCTCAGAGTTCTGATATTTCCTGGATCATGAAACGCGACGAGAATTACTGGCGGATAACTGGGATGGCGATGTCCGTGGATGATGGCGGCAAACGTCGCTTGTTGAGTTTTGAAAACTTGGACGACATCCATTTCATCAAGCAAAATATCTTTGCTCCGGACACATCATCCGTTGTGGAAACCAGCGGCGAATCATCACCCAAGCAATAATTGCTCGGATCGCTCGGACGCGTATCGGCCATACTGAGGCGAAATCGCCTGCGGGTTTGGAGATGTCTTGTCATCCAAAATTATTTTTTGGGTGATGTCTTTGACAATTCGGATATCTTCCGAAGTTCGACCTTGCGAAAGTCGGCGGTATCGTCGAACGAGCCCACGCCGATTCGACCCTTTCCAAAAGTATGGTCATTGGCGGTCATTATTGGTTTCGTGAGATCGTCGAAATAAACTGCAAAATTTCCAGTTGAAATTTCGCGTCGAATTCGCACGGCATGCCAAGCGTCGTCCCAGGCAACTCCGGTCGATGTTGTCGTGCTAATCCTTTTTCGGTGCTCTTTGTTGACAACGAACACTTGATTGGCGTTGTCATCCATCGCTTTTGCAAGGTGAACGTAGTAAAACTGGTCAGGGTTCTGATAGCCAAGGAAAATGACCGCATCTCGATGCCCATAGTCGGGATGTGTGCTTTTTACTTCAATGTCGAGTTCAAAGTCGCCATCAACATCGTACTTCCACAATGCGAGATGGGTTGGACTTCGAAACGTTGGCTGGTAATTACTCTCTTTAGACGTAAGACTGAGAAACTTTTCGCCTGCCGCCCCCGTTGCAATCTTCCATCCGTTGTCGACCAATTCCCATTCCTTGAATTCAGGATCGCGTGCTTCGGATAGCACTTGAACGGTTTCCGGTTGAGCGGGTCTGTTTTCTTCTTGGGAAAACGCCGGCACCAAAATCAATAGTGAGATCAAGCAAGCAGGGTGTGTCGAATGATACATGATTTTCCCAGGCGAAAAAGGAGTTGAACCGATCACAGATTTCAAAGATGTCTCATTTCCTGCCCGCAACACAATCACGATTGGCAGAAAATGTTGGGCAATTGTCTCTTTGGTTGTATTCAAAAAAAAGTGCGGGGCTAGTCGACAGGCCTACTGTTTTGCTAAATTTTGGACAGTCAATTCGGTTGGAATAGGGATTAGAAAATGAAACGGCTGGTTTATTTATCCGTTTTTGCAGTGTTTTTTTGCGTGACCGTCGGCTGCATGAATTCGGCGACCGAAGGAAAAAAGAAAGAGGTTTACACGCAGGACTTGGACTTCAAGGAACCGAAAAATTCCGAGCCCAAGTAAGATAGAAATGAGGCTCATGTTGGTCGGCGCACATTAGCGTATTCGGATCCAATTTCGAAAGCCAGCACTCACAATCGATTCATGCCGCTTACACCACTTCCTGACGATACACTATGCACGCTCCGACTTTGTACTTCACAAGCGGTCGCCACCAAGGCAAGACTTTTTCCATTGATCAATCGATCATCAAGGTCGGGCGTTCGTCCAAGAACGACATCCGGCTCCACGACGAAGAGGCCTCGAGATTTCACCTGGAATTTCGCCGCTTGGGCACATCAGTCGCTGTCGTCGATCTCAACAGTTCGAATGGTACTTTTGTCAACAGCGAGCGGGTGCATTTGGCTCAATTGCGAAACGGTGACTCAATCACTGTGGGCGGTACCCACATCTTGTTTTCCAATCCGCAAGATGAACAGGAAGTGGATAGCGATCTTATCTTTCAGATCACGGATGATGTCGATTCCGATGGCTTACTCCCCGAAGGATTCCGCAAAGACACCTTAGTCAGAAACGCAACGCGGATGCCGAAGGAAGAAGGTGGCTCGAATTCGTCAGCCGAATTGCGAGCTCCTGTCGTCGTCGCGAAATCCAAGCCAACCCTGCAAGTTATCATCGACACGCTCAGCATTATTCGTTGTACAAACGACGAAAAGATTTTGCTTCAAAGAGTCCTCGAGAAGGTCGCAGAAATGACGTCCGCGGATCGCGGCGGCGTCATGCTAAACTGTTCGCAAACTAAAGAATTCTTGCCGGTGGCTACTTTTAGCCGAAATAAAAATTCGCCTGCGAATTCGGTTTTGAAAATCAGTGACACGATAATCCGTTTTGTTACGTCGATGCAGCAAGGTGTACTGACGAATGACGCTCGCGCCGATGAACGTTGGCAGGAAAGCGATAGTTTAGTGAGTACTGGCGTGCGGGAGGCGATTTGTACCCCAATGATTGGTCGCGCGGGAATTTTGGGTCTAATTTATGTGGACACCCAGGCCGGAGCGAACTCCGTGGGAAACTTCCCTGGGAATCGCAGGTTCACACTATTGCAATTGGAGACGGTTAGCGCCGTGGCGCAACAGGCGGCACTGGCGATTGAGGTTTCGCGCTCCTATGCCGCTTTGATTGAGTCTGAGCGTCTGGCAGCGATCGGAGAAGTTACCGCAATTGTTTCCCACAATATTAAGAACACGATGCAAGGGATCAGGAGCGGAGCATTCTTGATCGAGAATGGACTCGCGAAAGGTACCTTAGAGACTGTTCAGCGTGGCTGGGAAATTGTAAAGAAACACCAGGAAATCTGCTTTAATGATTTCTTGAACATACTTTCCTACAGCGTGACTCGTGAACCCACCCGTGTCTCCACTAGCCTCTCATGTCTGTTGACACGTGTCTGTCAACTCGCAGAACCGGCCGCTCAGAAAAAGGGTGTCGCTATTCTTCCGCCAAAAGAATTGCCGTACGCGATTGAATTCGACGTCGATGATCAAGGCATCGTGCATTCGATTTTGAATCTGGTACTAAATTCAATTGAGGCATGCGATGGCAGAGTGAATCCCTGCGTGACGTTGGCCTGTCGAGTCACCGATTCTTTGCTGGCCGAAATCATCGTTCAGGATAATGGAATAGGTATCCCTTGGGATATTCAAAAGAAATTATTCAAAGAATTCGTGACGACAAAGGGGCAACATGGATCGGGACTTGGAATGATGAGCGTCAAGAAAGTTGTCGAAGAACATGGCGGCACTGTAGAGTTTCAGTCTGTGCCAGATGTGGGGACGAAGTTCATTGTTCTCATTCCAATCCGCTCTACCCCGGTTACGACAGCTTAATCGGCCCAAAGTGGCCCTTTCGCGGAACAATTTTTGGGTTTAGCCTGCGTATCTTTGCTACCGTTTCACATTTGGGCCTATGGTATAATGGGCCTTTTCGTCGACGCGTTGAGAATCGGTAGTCTGGCGAGTCGCAGGCGCTGAACGTTGATGCCTGTTTTTCGATTCACTTCTTTTATTGTTGAATATTGCAATGAAATTGAACGTATTTTTTTTATGCTTGGCATTATTTGCAAATTCTATTTGGGCGCAGATCGATTCCACCGTGCCGACGCAAGGCCTACATCAAGCCCGCCCGGAATGGCTGATGATCGACGGGGCGACCGTCCACTCGACTGCGGACAACGTACTGGAAAATGCTTCCGTGCTGATTCAAGGAAATCGAATTGTCGAAGTTGGAACGGCAATCAAGCCACCTGCGGGCACCAAGATCGTTTCCGGTAAGGGGAAGCATGTCTACCCAAGTTTCGTCGATCCTTACGTGCCCGTACTGCTAGAAAAAAGCGAAATGCTGTCAACGGCATATTGGAACAACAATATTCGTCCCGAACGAAGTGCGGCGCTCACGGGTTCACTCTCATTGCTGAAAACGAATGAATGGCGCAAAGCTGGCTTTGGCGCGGCAGTTTTGGCACCGAATTCAGGAATCGTGCAAGGAAAGAGCGCCTTGTTTTTGCTCGGGGAGGAAGACCCTAAACAGTCTTTGCTGCGTGCGGATGTGGCAATGAACCTAAATTTGACACGTTCCGTTCAGCCTTTCGGTGAAGAACGCGGGCTTGGTGCCGGTCCCACTTCGCCAATGGGTGCTTATGCACTGGGCCGGCAAGCCATGTACGACGCATTGTGGTATCGCGAAGCCTGGAAAATTGCCAACATCAATCCAAAAGTAAAACGACCAGAGGTGAATGCGTCGTTGTCTCAACTGCAGCCCCTAATAGACGGCTCGATGCCGGTCATCATTAAGACTTCGAATGAGATCTTTGCTTTGCGCGCACAACGTTTTGCGAATGAATTTGGACTTCGTTGGATTCTGCTGGGAAGCGGAATGGAGTACCGACGCCTACAGGAAATCGCCGACTTGGGTGTGCCCGTGATCCTACCGCTCAATTTTCCAGATCCACCAGAATTGGGCAGTCCGATGGATGCCATCGGTGTCTCTCTTGAGGACCTGATGCATTGGGACCATGCACCCGAGAATCCTGCGCGTCTGGCGAATTCCAAAATTGAACTGGCGTTTACAGCGAATGGTTTGGACAACCCGGGAGAATTTCTGGGAAAAGTCCGTCTTGCGGTCCGCCGCGGTTTAGCGGAAGCCGATGCATTGCGAGCCATGACCATCAACGGCGCCAGGATTCTCGGTGTCGCGGAGCAATTGGGCTCCCTTGAAAAGGGAAAAATTTCCAATTTCATCGTCACCGATGGATCGCTTTTCGAAGACAAGTCCAAGATTATCAGTAGTTGTGTTGGCGGTCAGTTGTTCGAGCACGATCGAATGCCTGCTCGTGAGTTCGATGGCTTGTGGAGCGTGGAAACCGAAGGCGATAAAAAAGACTTTTATCTGACGATTTCCACTAAGCCAAAACTTTCGGTCAGTATTTTCACCGAAGACCCAACGACTTCCGACGAGAAACCAGTAGAAGTGAAAAATCCAAAAGTCGCCAATACCCAAGTCTCGGGCGGCATGGATGCAGCCATCATAGGCCAGGAAGGCAAGGCACTGCTCAACTTCAATGTCGATGTGCCCGAACAAGGCTTGGGTATTTTATTTCTACCGGATGGTCAGCAAATCTCTCTGACGGTTAAACGGTTGGGCGACGCGCCGAAAAAGAAAGACGCAAAAGAAAACAAGACCCCCGAAGGTGAGGAAAAACCTGTCGAGCCGCCAAAACAAACGGAGGCAGATGCGGATTCAACCTCGGAAGATGCCGAATGGAACCGGGTATTTGCTGCCGCACAGGAGTGGTCCGCTCACAGCCACACTCATGGGGGACCCTTGTTTGCTGCGAATTGGCAAGAGGAAAAAGAACCATCGAGAAAAGGCGGTGATTCGAAAGACAAGAAGCTGCCATTGGAGCCTTCATCCTATCCCGTGAATTATCCCTTTGGCGATTTCGGTCGAGTGGCGATTCCCACTCCGGTATCGCAATTGTTGATTCGCAACGTAACAGTATGGACAAGTGGTCCACAAGGCAAACTTGAGAACGGTGCCGTTCTGATCGAAAACGGTTTGATAAAGCAAGTTTTTTCCGCAGGACAGGCTTTGCCGGAAGTGCCGTCGTTTGATGGCAAGGGTATGCATTTGACACCTGGGCTGATTGATTGCCATTCCCACATGGCGACAGACAGCGGAGTAAACGAGGTCGGGCAGGCGATTACGGCCGAAGTTCGAGTCGGTGATTTCATTGATTGTGATGACATTACGATTCATCGCCAACTGGCTGGCGGGTTGACGACATCCAATATCTTGCATGGTTCCGCAAATCCAATCGGCGGCCAAAATCAAGTGATCAAGTTAAGGTGGGGGCAGAACGATGATGGGATGAAATTCAAGGAAGCACCGCTAGGAATCAAATTTGCCTTGGGCGAAAACGTGAAACAAAGTAATCGCCGCAGTCCCGAACCAGCTACCCGTTATCCCCAAACGCGAATGGGAGTCGAGCAACTGATGCACGACACATTCCGAGCCGCTCGAGAATATGAGGCGGCTCATAAAAACTGGAAGGCCAATCGAGTGGGCTTGCCGCCCCGAATTGACTTGGAACTGGAGGCGATAGTTGAAATCTTGAATCATTCGCGTTGGATCCATTGCCATAGTTATCGCCAAGACGAAATTCTTGCATTGATTCGCGTTCTTGATCATTACGGGATCACCATCGGTTCTTTTCAGCACATTCTGGAGGGCTACAAGGTCGCTGATGCAATTGCCAAACATGGCGGGACCGCCAGTGCCTTTTCTGATTGGTGGGCCTACAAAATCGAAGTGATCGACGGTATTCCTTACGCCGGTGCGTTAATGCACAACGCGGGAATCGTTGTATCTTTCAATTCAGACGATAACGAACTTGCTCGACACATGAATCATGAGGCTGCCAAAGCTGTTCGTTACGGCAACGTGCCGGAAGAAGAAGCGTTGAAGTTCGTCACGCTCAATCCCGCGAAACAGCTGCGAATCGATCAATACGTTGGAAGTATTGAGGCGGGTAAACACGCAGATTTCGTTTTGTGGAATGGACATCCTCTCGCTCTTACTAGTCGCTGCGAACAGACTTGGATCGACGGCCGCAAATACTACGATCGAGCCGAAGCCGAAAAAATCGCACAAGAACAATCTCAGCAACGCGCGGTTTTGATTCAAAAGGCTTTGAAGGTGGACCCTGGAAAGAAACCGTCGATCGCCGAGCAGATCGACGAATCACTATTGTGGCCGAGATACGACGAATACTGTCACGGACACTCTCAGGAACACATCCACGACCACAGATAGTTTTTCAAAAGCGAAACAAAAGACTCTTAGATTTCCGTTGGTAAATTCATGACTAAAACTTTATTTTTTGTAGCGTTTTTCTTCTCCACATGGCTGACATCGGCTGCTTTTGCCCAGGTGCCGCCCCCTGCTCCGCCGCAATCAACACCTCTATTGCTCAAGGGAGCAACGATCCATACGGTAACTGGAGAAACGATCGAAGACGGACAATTGCTGTTTGTCGACGGGAAGATTTCAGCCATCGGCAAGACCGTCGAAGCACCACCGCAAACTACGGTGGTGCCCTTTCCAGGCCAGCATATCTATCCGGGCATGATCGAGTCCTACTCCCAGATCGGTTTGACTGAAATTTCTTCAGTTGCTGCTACGCTTGATCATACGGAAACTGGCTCCATTAATCCGAATGTTCATGCTCAGGTTGCTATTAATCCCGACAGCGACATCATTCCCGTCACGCGTGCGGGGGGTGTTTTGCTGGCATTGTCCGTACCAACCGGCGGCATGATTTCCGGTCGCTCTACGGTCATTCAGTTGGATGGTTGGACGTACGAAGACATGACCGTGTTGCCTAATGCGGCGCTTCACATCAATTGGCCATCAAGTTTTCGTTCGGCTCGGCGTCGCCCGGTACCCAATGAAGATCAAACGAACCCAGATGACCGAACTCGTGAACTTCGCGAATTGTTTGATCAAGCCAGAAATTACCGCCAGTTGCGCGAGCAACCAATATCCGGTCAGGCGTTGGATTTGAGACTGGAGGGTTTGGGCGATGTTGTTACCGGCAAGATCCCGCTGATGATCCGCGCCGATCAACTTGCCGACATTCAAGCCGCAGTTGCCTTTGCAGTCGAACAAAAAACCCGATTGATCATACTCGGAGGATACGATGCACCTCTGTGCGCCGACCTGTTGAAAAAACATGATGTGCCGGTTATCGTTTCGGCTGTTTATCGCATGCCGCTCCGGAAGAGTGATCCGGACGATCAGGCTTATACTCTGCCTGCACGATTGCAAGCTGCGGGAGTACGCTTCTGTATTTCCAGTGCTGATCGATCTGAAACTTGGAATTCTCGCAATCTTCCGTTTCATGCCGGCACGGCAGTTGCATTTGGGTTGTCAGCCGATGAAGCTCTTAAAGCCGTGACAATTTATCCCGCACGGATACTAAACGTCGCCGATCGTGTCGGATCACTTGAGGTGAACAAGGACGCGACGGTCTTCGTTTCAAGTGGCGATCCTTTGGACACTCGCTCGACGATCAACGCGGCGTTCATTCAGGGCCGACCGGTTGATTTTTCCAATCGACAGACACGTTTGTACGAAAAGTACAAGTTGAAATACGAGCAGCAGAAGCTGCCAGCGACGAAATAACTGTCCGTTGCAGCATTGACCGTTGTTAATCTGTGCCAAATGCACAAATCTGGACGTGCGCGGGGCAGATTTCAGCGTGTCTCTTGAAGGTTTCGATATCGACGCCAGCATTGAAAAGTCATAAAATCTTCGGAATTACCCTGTCGCTGGTCGGATTTTGACTGCTGAACTGGCGTTAGCCATTGGACGCGGGAATTAGCCGCCGACGAGGATCAATCGACGACACGGATTTCGTTGCCATTGCAACTCCCAGATTCTGGATTTGATATGCCTTTTCCAAAGCGATTTTTTTCCCGGCGCATTCCAGTTTTTTACAATGTAGCGATGCTAATGCTATGCATCGTGTTTTTTTTGTTGCCATTTGGCCTGCGTGGCGCGCGCATGGCTGTCAGCGAAATTCAAAATAATGTTGCCGACTGGTTACCAAAACACTTCGAGGAGACCGTTGATCTGGTCGAATTTCGCAAGTACTTTTTGGGCGATGCCTTCGTTGTCGTTAGCGGCCCATGGTGCAAAGAAGGCAATTCGGTCTTCAACAATTTCAAAAGTAAAGTATTCGAAGAATCACTTGAATACGAGCAGGTACTTCGCGAACAGAATGCAACTGAGATCATCCGCGCCCACAAGCTTGGCGACCAGTTAGGTCTGATGACTATCGGAACCTATCATGAGGATTGGGGTCAATACTCTGAGAAGTGGCTAAGAGGAAAAAACCAGAAGTGGTACTTTGTTAATCGCAAGGGCGAACTTTACGAATGGGATGGACAGAACAACGTTGTTGAGGGCATCAAGCGTTTTTTTGAGCGGATGTCGGATGGGCGCAACCGAGCGACAGGTAAATTCATTGACCGATTCGGCCCGCCGTCCGATGATGACGAAGCGCTGCCAAATCCGTTTTATGCGAATCCAGAATTATTGTTTGCCCGGCCTTTCAAGACGGTTTTGTCGGGACCGGACGCTTTGGCGCAAATGGCCGGGCCCAAAGGCACATTGCGGATCGGAGATGTCGATGACAAAGATGCCGCCGCCTTTGAAGCGTTTATCGAAGGCAACAAACGATTGACAGGAGCCTTGTTTGGGCCCACTCCGTCGCCGGGGTTCAAATGGACTTATGAGTCGTTGTTGCAAAATGTAGACGACCGAAATCTGTTGTCACAATTGAAGTCGACTGAAATTTTTCGCACAAAATTTGATCAGTTCATTCAGCAAAAATTGGCATCTCAATTCGACAATGACATGGGCAAATTGCTCAGTTCCACGGAAGCAACCCGCTTGGAACTTTGGCTGCGAATGTGGGATGAAATGGGCCTGTCGCCTCCCCCGCGTCAAACCTGTTTGATCGTGACCATCAACGATCCTTTTTTGGAAGAACTAGATCGTGTCGTTGGAAGTGATTGGTTCGGTAAACCACGCGGGCGATTGTTGGAATTGGCAGTTTCTAAATGCGGATTGGCCAGCGAAAACGTGCACTTCGGGGGACCGCCGAGTGACAACGTTGCGATTGATGAGGAAGGCTCGAAAACGCTCTTGCGTTTGGCCTCCTTGTCCGGCTTGATTGGTGTCGCGCTGGCTTACTATAGTTTTCGCAGCGTTCGCGCGACGTTGATCATGTTTTTCGTCGGAGTTGTTTCAGCCGTTTCCAGTTTGGGATACGTGTGGTTCTTGGGCAGCCGGCTGGATGCGATTTTGATGACCATGCCCTCATTGATCTACGTGTTGGCAATGTCGGGTGCCGTGCATCTCATTAATTATTATCGCGACGCTCGACAAAATGTTGGGCATCATCAGGCGGTAGATATCGCGGTCAGACACGGGTGGTTTCCCTCGTTCCTTTGTGTATTTACGACCGCAATTGGCTTGTTTTCGCTGTGTACGAGCAATCTGGCACCGATCTGGAAATTTGGATTTTTCTCTGGGATTGCAACGCTCGCGACGCTAGTAATTTTGTATGCCTATGTGCCTGCTGCGTTGACCATTTGGCCTCCGGATCGGAAGCCCAAGGGCAAGAGCAAGGCAGAGTCGACAAAAGTCGGGTCCCGAGAGGCCCGTTTCTGGGCAGCGATTTGCGAGTTCTGTGTTGTCCGCCATCGTCTGGTTCTCATCGTTTCCGGCATCGCCATGCTGATTTTTTCGGTTGGCGTTACGAAGATGCAAACGACAGTTCAGTTACTTCAGTTGTTTGACAAGAATTCCAAAGTCCTCAAAGACTACACTTGGATGGAAAGCAATTTGGGAAAACTCGTCCCGATGGAAATCATCGTGAATGTTGACGAACGAGTCCACATGGAGAAGCGCCCCGAAAACGGTAAACCCGCCCTGCCGGAAAACTCATCAGTCGCCAAGGAAAACGAAAATTCGTTACCGGCATTCGATGTCGAACGTGAACTCAAATTTACTTTCTTGGAACGCCTTGAAGCGTCCTACCGTGTACGTCGTCAACTTGAGAATCTTTTCGGCCCAAATCAACTGAACATCGTTGGTGCCGGAATGTCGAGCGACGTCTTTGTACCAATGCAGTTTGTGGATTCCCAATTGGATACAGGATCGACCGTGGGAACTCGATACGTATTCAATGCGCGGCTCGTTTCGCAACGCGACGCCATGATTGCTCAGGATTATTTGGCGATTGCTGACAGAGACTTGTTCCCGCCTGAATCCGATTCGATTTACTCGCGCGATCCCAACTATGACAATCGTGAAATGTGGCGGATCAGTTTGCGTCTGGCTGCTTTGGTTGATGTGGATTACGGGAAATTCGTCAACGATCTAAAGATGGTGGTTGAACCGATCATGTCGGCTTACCGTTACCGCACCGATATTCTCGCTCAATTTTATTCACGTTCGGGAGCTCCAGTCGATAAGAAAGATGTGTTCGTGATTGTCGGTCGAAACCCAGATCGCGTTGGCAAAGAATTGAAACTGCCGAAGTCGACCAAGGATTACAATTCGAAGATGATCGATCAAACGTACATTTTCTCCTCGACTCTGAAGGATCTTTTGGAAAATCGCGGGGTGAGCAAAAAGATGTGGATCGATCCTGTCGTTGCTGCTAAAGGCGAAAAAACTCCGTCCACTGCGGAATGGGCAGAGTTACTAAAGAAAGCCGCTTGTGTTGTTTTTGTTGAAGACTCTCCGTATTTTGACATGGCATTTGCCAACGAACATGCTTCACTGGTTATCGATTGTCGAGCGCACAAATTTGGGCAAGAGAAGAAAGAATCATTCACTTCCGCAATGACAGCGATGAATCGAAAAACGATCGCTAACGAAGACATTCCCGTAACAGCGACTTACACTGGAATTGTCCCAATCGTTTATAAGGCGCAAGGCGCCTTGCTTTATAGCCTTATCCAAAGCATGTTTACTTCGTTCTTAACTATTGCCCCGATCATGATGGTTCTCTTGCGCGATTGGCGGTCGCCTTTGAGCTGGAAGAACGCGCTGAATTTTCGGGGTGGTTTGATCAGTATGATCCCTAATGTTTTCCCCCTCATTCTGGTGTTTGGATTCATTGGATACGTAGGGTTCAAGGTCGATATCGGATCGATGATGACTGCCAGTGTGGCCTTGGGTATTGCCGTTGACGATACGATTCACTTCCTCACTTGGTACCGTTATGGATTGTCGCAGGGCTTAAAGCGGTTGGATGCCATTCGCGCGGCGTACTCGCATTGTGCGTCCGCGATGCTGCAAACCTCATTGATCGGCGGGATTGGCCTTTCTGTTTTTGCATTGAGCACTTTTGTGCCGACGCAGCGATTTGGAATTCTGATGCTGGTAATCCTGTTGGTTGCCGTTTGCGGTGACCTACTCGTTTTGCCAGCGATTCTGGCTAGTCGTTTAGGGAAGTATTTTGGTGAACCAGCACCAGTGGTTCCGGCAACAGCCGGTTCTGATTCGGAAAATGAAATCGTTCTGTCAGATAACGCCACGATCGTTGAATTTCCAAAAAATCACACTTACGAAGGTGAGTTGCGAAAGTTCAAGAAAACTTGATCGATGCCGAAAGCCAAAGTTCAATTGGTTTGAAAATTGAGGCAGACTGAGCGATCCATTTTTGAGGGCTTTGCCGAATCAGGTTTGTTTTTGAATACGTTGCCTAATTGCGATCTGAAACGCACCGAAAAAAACTGTCATCAGCGGGCTGACGTAGTTGAAGACGCAATACGGCAAATAGTGGAGGGTCGGGACTTGTAAGACTCCCGACTGTGTTGCACCGCAGGTATTCCAGGGAACCAAGACGCTAGTCACTGTCCCTGAATCTTCCAAGGTCCGGCTGAGATTTTCCGGAGCCAAACCTCGGTCTTCGAAAGTTTTTCGGAACATTCGCCCTGGGACAACGATTGCCAAGTATTGGTCGGCGGCAGCAATATTCACCAACACGCAACTGGCGGCCGTTGTCCCAATCAGAGAACCAGTTGATTGAGCCATACGAACGAGTGGCAACGTGATTCTTTCGAGCAAGCCGATCGATTCCATGGCACCACCAAAGCACATTGCGCAGAAAACCAGCCAAATGGTCGATAGCATTCCCGTCATTCCCTTGCTCTTGAACAAATCTGCATTTTTTGAGTTTGCGGCAAGGTCGCCCATCAGGGCGTTGACTTTTTCTTCCGAATATCCTTTCTCAACAAATATTTCGCGGATTCGTCCTTCATCGGTCGCCAACGCAGTTGTGATGCTCATTGCATTAACAACCGAATTATAGGCATTCAACGAATAACGAAACCAGGATTGCTGTTTAATGGGTGGAGCGCTGGCCAGTTCTGTCGCAGAGCTACTCAACGGCGGAACCGACGAGAAACTTCCCGACTCGGCATCAGCCGCCAGAAATTTCTTGTTGGCTTCGCTGGCCAGCTCATTAATGACTTGTGGTTGGAAGACAATGGCTACGATAGCGCCTAAAATCATGGCAACAAAAAGTGCTGACAGTGCATCAAACTTCATAAGCACCATGATCACGACCAAACCGGGAACTGCGAAAAAAAATGGCGAAATAATAAATTTCGACTCGATCATTGCCAACAAAGTCTCGGCCGACGCTTCCGTCGATTGGAGATTCAAATTCATCGATAAGATCCAAAACGCGGACAATGTGATGAGATAGGTTGGCACAGTGGTGTAGATCATGTATTTGACGTGCGTGAAGACGTCAGTACCCGCCATAGCCGGAGCCAGGTTTGTCGTGTCCGACAACGGCGAAATTTTGTCGCCGAAATAGGCCCCGGAAATAATCGCGCCGGCAGTCATCGCGGGATTTAGCCCCAACGCGTTTCCAATCGCGATCAATGCCACGCCGACCGTGGCAACGGTCGTCCAGCTGCTGCCGGTTGCTACCGAGACAATGGAGCAGACAATCAATGATGCAATCAAAAAAGTTTCCGGCGTCAATATTTTCAGACCGTAATAGATCATCGCCGGAACAATGCCGCTGATCATCCAAGTTCCAGATAACGCACCAATCAACAAAAGTATAAGCATGGCTCCCAACGACGAACCGAGGCTGGTGACCATGCCCTCAAGGATTTTTGAAAACGGAACTCTGAGACGTTGACCAATGAGTGCAGCCATGGCGGCGGCTAAAATAAGCGCTATCTGGTTGGCACCGTAAGTCGCCGAGTCACCATAAAGCCATACGTTCAAACCCAAAAGTGAAATCAAAAAGATCAGCGGGAGAATCGCTAGCCACAAGGGAATGTGCTCGATTTTCGAATTCAATACGCCGGCTTCATGCACTGGATGACTCCCGCAATGGATGTTGTATCAGATAGGGCTAGATTATTTGAACAAATCAAGGACCTTCTGAAAACCACTCCGTCCTGGAGCGGTGTCGACAAATTTCATGAACGACACGTTCATAAAGAATGCGTGCATCGTCTACGACAGGCCATTGCGTTTGGCGCTCAAACTGGGATGTTCGGCCAACGGTCCGGCAACCGTTTTCCATTTTCGGACTGACCACTTGGTCACGAGTCCGTTGCGGACATAGGGATCGGCCTTGGCGAATCGCTCCGCTGCTTCGGAGGAGCTACCCAGAAATAAGAGAACGGCTCCATCAACGGGTTCGTCCAAGGCACCTCCCAACACCAGTTCTCCGCGTTCAGCCGCGGCATTGGCCAATGACAGGTGTTCTTCGCGAAACTCTTGTCGTCGAGCGGCATAATCCGGCACGACATCATAAAACAAAAGAAAATGCACGATCTGGCCCTTCGCGTTCTTGAATCATTCCGAAATTGCGAGACGTAACGCTCCGAGTTCCCCCGGCAGTTCAGTGAGAGGCAGACCCGCGTAGAAAGCGCTTCCGGGTTTATCAGCTAGGAAATGCGGTCGACTGGACTTGAACCAGCATGAGATTGCTCTCACCAGGCCCTCAACCTGGCGCGTCTGCCAATTCCGCCACGACCGCGTAAAAAGGCAGGGTAAAGTTTAGTGGAAAGCCTTGTTCTTGGTCAAGGTGTGGCCCTAATTCATGGGCTACAAGTAACTGAAATGGGTTCGCGGAAATCAGGAAAAAATTTGATTCGGCGATCAGTCACGGCAGACAGAGCCGCAGCCTCCTTTCTGTTATTTCTTGTCGTCTTTCTTGCCAGGAAATAGGTTTTGAAGTCCCTTGAATAGGTCGATGGATGGTAAAGGACCTGAGGTGCTTGCCGACCGTTCCAAGTCCAAATAGCCGTGAAGCGAATATTGGTTTCCGACTTCGATGATTTCGGCTTCCAAACCGCGAAACCAGTTAAGAACGGGTGCCGAATAGGTACTCGGAATCTGCGGTTGGGAAAAATCAGGCCACGCAGTCGAGACCCAGATCTTACGGCCCGGAATTTCTTGCAGTTGATATTCACCGCCCAACGCGCACGCCAAATTTACATCGAGCAATTGTTGAGTAAAATCCAGAGCGTCCTCAGTCTGGATGTGAAACTGCTCGGAGACCAGGTTCAAGAGCTGTGCATTCGCTATTGAAGTCTCCCATGCTCGTCGATAATTGACGATATTTGCCCAACCGTTCAATTGCGATTGAGCTAGATCTCCGACCGACAAACGCATTTGCGCCGGGCGCTCGGCAGCGACAACCTTGAGTTTTCCGCGAAGCCCCTCAAGTCGCTCCTTTTGAAAACTCAGTACCGAAAAATCGGCGAATTGCAGACGCCAAAGATCGAAGAGGCGTGAATAAGTGAACCCCTCGGTGTCCGGCGGTCCCCCCAGTTTCGGCATCCAATCGAGGGTGCCCGGTCGCGGCCATGCTCCAAGGTAACCTGGCACTTCCTTCAATGTCTTCCACGAATCGAAGAAGGACTCAGGAGTCAATTTCAAATTGAGTTTTTCGTCACCTTGGATCGCCGCAAACAACTGATGTTGCGGCACGTTTCGATTCCAAACTCCGCCCTTCACAGACAATTGAATTCGAATCAACTCGTTCTCGTTTCCAATAACCTCATTCTCCATGGGCGGACCAAGGGAACTGGTTAGCCAACCATATTTTTCTTGGCCAAAAGGAGCCAGTCTAGCGTCGAAGACGATCCGTTCAATCTTGTCGTTTTGCCGATAACGCTGAATCGCTGCGACCATGGGATCAAGCTGGCGAACATTTTGTACAAAGAACTTCGAACGCTCGACATACCAGTCTCGTTCGGAACGTGAGACCCGATCGATTTGTGTGTCGGCGATTGGAATGAAGTAGCCGCGTTGCCCTCGCGCGCGGTCAATCCAACGTCCGTTGACCACTTCGATCGCGCTGCCGTTAGGCCGGGTGGCAAAAACCGATGGCAAATAACGATTCCCAATCAGGAATTCCAGAGGCGCATTGGGAAATCCTTCGTTGGCTGCGGCGACCCTTGCCAGTTGAGTAACCTGCATTTCGGTAATTGCCTGTCCCCGACGATAGAGTTCAATTTGATAGGCCGGCTCCAACAGCTTTCTAAAGAACTCCGTTGAAAAATAAACAAAAATAGTGTCCTCGCGTTCCAACGGCATTTGGATTCGCAAGTAGCGAAATTCTTGACTCTCAGCCAGCGACGATTTGTTTTCGGAACATTTTAAGAACGACTCTGCAATGGTGCGACTGTTGGTGAATAAATGGGTATCGCCACTGATCACGTGGAACGACCGAAACCGGTTGTCGGGGGAGCTCAAAAAGGAGACGAGTTGTCCCGCTATTTCCACGTTTTGAATGTCAAGCTTATTTTCAACGGAGAAATTTTGACGCCGTTTTTCGATTCTAGCAGCAAGAGCCTTCGTGTCCTTGGAGTGCAACATGACTCCAACCGAAGGGCCTGTTTCAAAATAGGTGTCGCGACCGATCACCGCAACGTCTGCAATCAGGTTTCCTCCGAACCACTCGTCGATTTGTGAGGACTCCAAACACAATTGTGTCAAGAATTTGGATTTGACTTTTGGCTGAAAACCTCGGAGTCGAACCATTCGGCTTAAGTCGCCGCCATGTTCTTCCGTGAGGCGTTTAAGCCAAATCTGATTGTCCCACGTCCCAAACCGTAAATAAAAGCAGTCTTGCGGAACTTTGAATGCGATTGGCTCAATTGGAATCTCCTCCGGCAGATTCTTTACCATCACGGGAGTCCAAGGAATCGTAGGCGGCAGGTTTTCGTCAGCCACCTCAAACCCTTGGCGGCCATCAAACCACTCGCCGATCAAATTCGAACTCAGTGGGTCCAGATCAGTGAGCAGTTCGATTGTTTTGCGCAAGGGATCGTTGACAGGTCGCCGGCGCGCTGGGCGATCAACTAAAAAGCGGCTCGATAGCATTTCGCCCAAGTAGGCGTTTACCAAGTCTGGAAAATCGCCTTCGCTGTTATCCGCAAAATTCGCAGCCTGAAATTCGCGCCACCACTGTTTAAGAAGCCGGTCGCGTTTTTGTTGACGAACTGACTCGGGGACAACGGAAACTCGGATACCTTCGCAGCCCCAGACGGAAAGCTCCAATGGTTCGTTACCCCGGAATAGAAACCAAATTGAAATGATTTCTTCTGCGGGGGATTTGGATTGCCCAAATACTTTGCGAAAGAAACGAGCCGCTGGCGGCCGCCCCTCGGCCGGGTAAAAAATGCGGTGGTTCTTTTCAGAAACTTGGACGGCACCCGTTCGAACGATCAAGTTGGGATCGAATGAATTATTCTGCTGGACCGGTAGGCGAAAGCTAACCATGCCCACGCCAAATGGTTCGCCAAAAATCGCTTCGCTCCGAACGATTTCAGGGCAGCTGTCTTGATGCCCGTGAGCGATCACGGGGTGGAGGGATTGGCTACCGATGATCAAAAGGCACAAATTGATAAGGTGATTGGCAATCAATGCCCTTGCAGACTTCTCCATCGAAACTCGCAACCTCAAACTCATTTTCGCTTGTTTGTGCATTAATCTCTTATTCTCGCCGTCTTCGTGTTACTTGACAACCTGCGGGCGTCAAACCAAAATTCGGACTGCTATCACATTGCTCAGGATGCTGTCAGGGGGAAAAGCGATGATTCTGTCAGGGGAAGAAATCAAGAAACACTTGGGAAAAGAAATCATTATCGATCCCTTCGACATGTCTCGCGTGAACCCCAATAGCTACAACCTCTCATTGAATCCAGAAATTTTGACTTATGAAGAAGTCGTCTTGGATATGAAGAAACGCAATCGGGTTCGTTCTCTGACGATTCCCGAATCCGGGTTGGTGCTTGAACCGAATCGACTTTATTTGGCACGTACCAACGAACGTACAGAAACTCACAATTTTGTGCCCATGATCGAGGGGCGTTCGTCGATTGGGCGACTCGGATTGTTCGTGCACGTGACGGCAGGATTCGGTGACGTGGGATTCTGCGGCTATTGGACTCTGGAAATGTTCGCTGTGCAGCCAATTCGGATTTATCCCAATGTAGAAATCTGCCAAATCTTTTATCACCAGATCGCTGGCGACTTTCAAAAATACAAAAGCGACAAATATCAAAACAACGCCGGCGTGCAGCCGAGCCTGTTGTACAGAGAATTGAATCCTTCCGAAGATGCCGAGGAAAAACAACTTTTGTTGGGGCTCCGATAGGCGGCGACAGGTAAGTCTATTTCGGCCAATAGCGTCGCCCACGTTAAAGGACTAGTTCTTTGGCTGGCGAATTTCCAAATCGGCGATTAACGGCAGATGATCGGAAGCCTGACGCGATGTTTTTGTGTGCCCAGCAAAGGCGTCGTGAAATTGAATGTCTCCGCGGTAATAAATTGCGTCGAGTTCTCGGATGGGCATAAAGGCCGGAAAAGTCAATGTCTTGCGAGTGGTTGTCTGGAACCCATGAGGAATCATGACGCGCCGAGACAATGATCCGTAAACGTCGTTAAAGTCGCCGCCAATGATGGCCGGCGTATCGTGTTGGAGCAATCGAAGATGCTCCCAGGCCATCAATTTCCGTAGCTGCATTACCCGTTCGAATCCAGCCAACCCCAGATGAAGGTTGCAAAGAAAAACGGTCCGCACGTGCTTGTCAACTTGCAACTGAATTTTGGCGACCAAGGCCCGGCGACGCTTCTTCAGCGGGATTGTCAGGTCGACGTTCCATTGCTCGCAAATTGGGAAACGGGTCAGAATCGCATTTCCGTAATGGCCTTTGGTCAGCCGAACATTATTTTGAAAGGCCCAGGCCGAGAAACCTAGTTTGTCCGCCAACTTTTCGACTTGGAAGTCTAGCCTCGACCTCGGAACGCCATTGTCGACTTCTTGCAAAAAAGCAATGTCGGGATCGTAATGCGCAATGGTCTCAACAATCCGATCGAGATCGTAACGTCGATCGATTCCACCAATACCTTTGTGAATGTTGTAGGTCAAAACCCGAAGGGTATTCGGCTGGCGGGGATGTTTCATGAAAACAAAGTTCGAAGGGTAATGCGAATTGTGCTATCTTAACAAAGTTGCGATCGATTGAGACTGGACATCCTATTTCTCTGGATCGTGATGAGCTAACCCTGATTTTCAATAAGAACGTGCACGGGGTTGCAAGAGTATTCTCAAAAGGTAATCAATGTGGAATTCAGCTTTTTGGATCTTATTGGCCGATTGGGTTCTGATACTTTTGTTTTCATTCCTGGTCATCCTGCGCACCCGAACCGTGGGAGCGACATTGGCGTGGCTCATGGTCATTTTGCTTTTTCCATTCGGCGGCGCAGTCGTTTATTTGTTGTTAGGTGAAGACCGTTTGAGTCGGCGCCGGGCGCAATGGGCGGTACAACGAAGGCGGGACTACGCCCGCTGGCGGATCCGACAAATTCCCCATCAGTTCACGGACTGGCCTGATCCAACGGGCGATTTGGCTCAACTGGGTCGCATGATCATGGCGGCCAGCGAGTCGTTGCCCTTAAGCGGTAACCGGCTGGTGCTGCTGAAACATGCTGACGAAGTTTTCCAGTCATTGATCGCCGACATCGATCAGGCCAAGTTTACGTGTTATATGGAATACTATATTTGGGAGGTGGGGGGATTGGCGGACGAATTGGCGGATCGTTTGATTCTGGCGGCGCAACGTGGAGTTGACTGCAAGGTGCTTGTCGACGCGGTCGGTAGCGGAGGTTTCCGGCGAAGCAAACAGGCGAAACGATTACGTGCGGCCGGCGTTCAAGTGCATGCGGCGTTGCCAGTTAATCTGTTTCGCGCTCTGCTGTATCGATTTGATTTGAGACTGCATCGAAAGTTAGTCGTGATTGATGAAAAAATTGGCTACACTGGCAGTCAAAACATGGCAGACCCCAAGTTTTTTCGGCGCGGGGCCGGATTTGGACAATGGGTGGATGCCATGGTGCGCATTGAAGGCCCTGCGGTTGACGCATTGTTAATGATTTTTGTCGAGGATTGGCATTATGAAACAGATCACTTGCTCAATCGCGATACTCCAGAAACGAAATTTCCTCCACCTCAAGCAACGGGGGTAACCGTCGTTCAGGTCGTTCCGTCGGGTCCTGGACTCGATGCTGAGGCCATTGCACAGATTCTAATCGGTTCCATTTATTCTGCGGATCATCAACTGACGATTACTACGCCCTACCTCGTACCCGATGAGTCATTGCAAAGGGCGTTGATTTCCGCTGCACGGCGGGGGGTTGATGTGACGATTATTATTCCCCAGCGAGTTGATTCACGACTCGTTCGCCTTGCGAGCCAAGCACCGATTCGCGAGTTGGTTGCTTCGGGGGTTCGCGTGGCCCGTTACCGCAGTGGCATGCTGCACACCAAATCGATTTCCATCGACGGCGAGATCAGTATATTCGGTTCGTTGAATCTGGATCCGCGGAGCATTCAGTTGAATTTCGAATTGATGCTTGTCATGTATGAACGGCAATTTACAAAAGACTTGTTGAGCCTGCAGGCTGAGTATCTGAGTAATTCCGAAATTATGGTGCCAGACCAAAAGCCGCCAACCTTGCCGATTCGGTTTTTGGAAAGTTGTGCCCGTTTGATTTCCCCTCTGCTCTAGGTTTCACCCGGTCGTGGCGGCTAATTTTGATTGCTACCGTGGCGTAGGATTTTGGCGATCAACTCGTGCCGAGAGTGAACATCAAGTTTTCGAAAAATACTGTTTAGGTGGGTGCGAACCGTATTCGGACTACGAAAAAGTTTGTGCGCAATGTCCGTTTCCTCGACGACACCCCTCATCATCCAGATGACGATTTCTCTTTCGGCGTTGCTCAGAATTTCCACCGACATTTGCGGCAATTGAGTCAACACGTTTTTTTCACGCAGAATAGGATTGTCCCCAATACTTTCTTCAGTCAGAGCTTCCTCGTCTTCGATTCTCGCTTGGTAATCCGCTTTTGTCAAAAAATAAAATTCTACGAGACCAAGTGTAATTCGGTCCGAAATATCCAGCTGTGTCGGGTGGTTCGGTGGAATTTTGACACCGTTGACTCTCGTGCCATAGGTCGATCCAAGGTCCTCGACGAAAAGTGACTTTTCGATCCAAAATTGCGCATGCCGTCGCGACAGACTGAATTGTGGATTGGGTACCCAAATGTCCGCGTCGTCTCCCCTGCCGACGACGTGACGGATCACGTGGAGTTCGCAGCGGAACTCCCGCAGGGGTTTGTTGACGATTGCCATCACCGCGCTTTGCATTTCGAATTCTCCAGCATCCCATGAAGATCACCTCAGTAATTGCCATGCTATTGTACGAGCACGCTTCGATGTTTACCGACCAGCAACGTCTTTTTGTGTTGAGATACGTCACTCGAAAAACGGCGGAAAAGCAAGTTTTTACAGCGAAAACCGCTTACCTTACGATGGGCTGAAGAATTTGGGGATCGCGAGCCGTTGAAATTTGTTCACGGACCCTCGCCTCCAAATCGGCCAACAAGATTCGTTTCACTTCAAAAATCGTGTGCGGATTTTGGTGGATCAGCATGTGATCCTCGTCGACTTCGATCTCCGTTTTGGCAAACGGAATTTTTGCGCTCACAAGCGAAACCACGCCGTCTCCTGGTTCTGTGCCGCTGACTCGCTGCACCAGCGTGCGCTTTGTCTCATTGCCGACAATATTATGGTATTCAATGCCTTGGCCAGCCTCGGCATGCAAGAGAAACCCAAAGAAAGGATTTTGGGGAGACAATGAGTCGATACTATTAGCGACTAATAGCGGTTCTTTGTTCTTCAACAATGTTTTGTTTTGCGATGCAATTCGCGCATAGTCGTTAGTTACAACTTGAGGTAAGGTGATGAGTTTGTCCCCCAGCCATTGAAGTGTATCGGTTGCGAACGAACTGCCGCGGTAGGGAGTGCCAATCGATATGACCCGAGAAACTCCAGGAACGGGCTCGAAGAAAAACGTTGACTTGATCCGTTTGAGCACGACAGGATCACCTTCAAAACTTTCAACAGGATGCTCGCTAATCAAGTTCCAGAGTTCGTTGCGGCTGTAAATGGTTAACATTCGCGAGACCAGTCCGCCCATGCTATGGCCGACGAATACCATGTTCTCTTGCCTGTATCCGGGATGCTGCGCAGTGAGTTCCAAATTGAGCTGTGCCAAATCTTCACGTACTTGACGAGCGCTTTCCCAAAATGGTTGGCCGGTGGGATATAAGCAAAACCAAAACTGATAGTTGTCTCGAATGTCCTTGTCTGCACGCAAGTCGTTGAACATCTGCAGCCAGGTCACTGGGCTCGACCACAGGCCATGCACCATCACTACCGGAGTTTTGTTGGGGTCAAACGGCTCCAGCATATAGATTCCCTGATACTGCTTGGCAAAATCGGCGTTCAGCAGGGCAAAGGTCGCGAGAATATTCGTCTGCAAGAGGGGTTCGTCCAAATAATACGCCATTGGCGTCGTGATGTCGCTTTCAAGCGGCACTGAGCGATATCCAAGACTAACTGTATTCTGTTCCAGTGGGTCCAGCAGGAGTAACTTGGCCTTGGCAAGTTCCGGGGCATCATCGACCCTACGTGGACCGGTGGCCAGACCTTCGATATCGAGGAACGCGGTGAACGACATCGTCAAACCGGGCGGATAGTGCTTCTCTAATCTCGTATCGGTGCTGCGTTCGCGTATTCCAATCAACGGAACTCCCAGCCCATAAGTACGGTATTCATTCGCTAGACCAAGTGCCTCGTAATCGCCGGCAAAAACGAAGCTCTCGATTGCCTCCATCTTCCACCGACCGGGGATGACAATCTCAAACGTGATTGATCGATCAAGCGATTGCAGTTCAATCGACTTCCCTGGACGAAGTTCATCTCGTTTCGCCAGGATCCGAAGCAACTCTTCTAACGATTTGTTGTAAATGTCTGCCACGCTGCGAAACTGGGGGTCGTAGGCATTGCGCGTCAAATCTAAATTTGGATCGAATAAAAACTGATGCGAACTGAGGATTGCGGTCGTGAACATTTCGGCCGCACGTTCCTGACGCCCCATTCGCATTGCCCATTCGCCTTGTTGAAAGGCCAACTCGGCAACCGCGTGGGCTTTTTCCAGCGAAGGTTTCTGAAGGGCATAAGTTTGCAGCTTGCGAATTGCAGCATCGCTATCACCCGCGTACTCATCGTGTGTTACGAATTGCCTCAAGACCTGCTCCGTTCGCTCGCTGGGTTTTGGCGGCTTGGCAAACAATCGTGTGACGGGGCCGAATTGGTTTTTCCGTTTGACTGCCTTCGTGCCGATCGATTTTGAGCCGCGCCAACTCAGGACGGTCGCAGTGCGACGGGCTGTGTCCAGCGAAAACGTTGCGCATGACGTCAAAAGTAACCCGAAGAATAACAACGGAAGCCACCTGGCGCGGGATCGCAACCGTCCCCAAATCGGATGATTCCGTTTAGGCGGTAAACGCAAACTGAGTTGAGTGCGGGCAAAGGGCATGGAGCAACATTAGCAATAGGCGCAACAGGAAGAGCGTCATTACCAAATTTGTCATCGCTGGGTCAATTGATTGCATCTAATTGGGCCAGCACGGCTGTAGAATCCCTGTTGAATATGGTGAAAAGGGAGCTTGTGCTAGCAATGAAGAAACTCCGAACATCGGAGCTAGCCACCTATTGAACGATTTCGTGCCGATCGGTGTACAAATTGAATCGGCCGCGGGAAGCAAAGCCGGCCAAAGCCATGCCGAAGCGCTCCGCCGTCTCAATGGCCAAACTGGAGGGCGCACCGATAGCCACCATCAACGCAACCCCAGCAACCACTGCCTTTTGCACAAGTTCAAAACTCGCTCGTCCGCTGACCACCAAGATCAAATTAGTTGCTGGTAACTTGTTTGCTTGTAATTCGCAACCGATCAGTTTGTCGACAGCATTATGGCGTCCAATGTCTTCACGAACCGCAAGGATTGCTCCCGTCGAGTCAGCAAGACCCGCCGCATGGATTCCACCCGTGGTCGAAAAAGTCGGTTGAATGTCCCGCAGCGAATCTGGCAATTCAAAAACAATTTGATGGGGCAAACGCAAATCTGTTTTCACGGCGCGTAGGCCTTTGTTTGAAAGTGCATCGATCGACGCTTTGCCGCAAACACCGCAACTACTGTTTGCAAGAAAATTTCGTTCAAGTGTTGAGAAATCGACTTGGAGATCAGGTCGCAAAAACACACGAACTGTATTCCGATGAGGCTCACCTGTTTCCTTGACGCCGGTGAACTCAACGGATTCAACGTCATCAACCGAACGAATCACTCGTTCGGTGAACAGGAATCCCAAAGCCAAGTCCAAATCCTGGCCGGGTGTTCGCATGGTAACCGTCAGGCTGCGCATCTTTCGATTTTCACGCGAACCAAAAATCAAGCGAATTTCCATCGGCTCTTCGATCGCGATATGATCGCTGCGAACGAGAATCTTCTTTGACGAAAACTCGCGGATTGGTAAAACGCATTCGAATTGCTTTACTGGCATAACTCGATTTTACCCTTGCGCTGTTTGAACAACCACCCGCAGGTGACCACACTGCTTAGCTCAAATGGTTCAAAGGCCTTCCGCCAGCCGCTTGAGATGTTCTGCGAGTTGGATTTGCACGTCAGGAAATTGAGTTTCAATCATACGCGAGATGGACTGAGACTCCCCGCTCATTCGCAAACGAGCCAACGCGTCCTGTACAATTTTGCGGGTTTCCGTCGATTCGTGCATTAGGAAATGAACCCACAACCATGCTTCCGCATATTCCAATTGACTGAAATCGGTTGGCTCGCGGAACATTTCCAGTCGCTCGAGGTTAGGTTGCCATTTGCCTTTCCGATACTCGTTGGTGAGTAAGAAAATATGGTTGCGATTTAGTCCATTGTCCGATCGCTCAACCTCATAGAATTCGGCTAATCCTTCGTCTAGCCAAAGTGGAATATTGCTGACAACTCCATGCAAATAGGCGTGAGTGACCTCGTGCCGCAAATCCTCTGCGATTCGATCGCCCCAATATCCATAGACCTTCAATTCAGTATCACTTTTAACGAAGAAGGCGCGGCGATCCTGAAACTCGCCGGCAATCCGCTTGGCGTACTTACGGAAATCGTCTTGGTCGGCAAACAAATAAATGTGAATCGGTTCGTCGGACGTCGGCAGCAAGAGATCGCTGCCTAAATCGTCGCGCCGTTTTTCCAAGTCGTCAAAAAGGCGATGCTTGCGCGGCAATCGGAAATCGCTGTGAATGATCAATTGCTCCCGTTCCATTTCCACTTTACTGGGAGGTTCGACCACTGTCTTCACGCGAAACGCTTGGCAGCCTGACAGTGAGACAAGCGTGCCAAAGATGAGTACGAGCCACCGCTTGGAGGCGTAACAAATGCGTCGTTGATTTGGCATCGAGAATCTGGTTGTCGGTTTCGAAAACGACACGAATTCGATTCCCCATGAAGAAATGGTAGTTTGGAGTGGCAAAGAATAGCACGATGCGGTCGATTTGGTGAACTTCACTTGGCTGTCAATGAGTGCTAGCATGGCCGGCAGTGAATGGTGGTCGACCAATAGGACCGATTTGCAAGGATTGCTCTTGAAGCACCGGTGATTCGCCACTAGTCTCCCATCTTCCATTGAAATTTCGCAGCGCCGCCTCGGACAAGGACGTTCGATCATGAAAATTTGCGATAGTTTTTTCGCTAAAAACTTGGGTTTTGCCCTGGTTTTTGCTTTCTTTGGCTCCTCGCAAATCGCTTGCCAAAACTTGGTGCATCGTGGGCAAAGCCCGGATCCGGCAACACTCGTCGACGACTTGGACAAAAACTCGAAGACCAAATACGTCGGCCCCATCACTGTTTTCGCGGGATTTGATCATGCCAAATTGCAAGCAATCGGCTTAGTTGTTGGTCTGAAAGGCACCGGCAGCGACCCAGGCCCATCGTGGCAGCGCGAAAAGTTAATCGACGACTTGAAGCTGCGGCACAAAATCAACGACCCTCAAAATCTCTTGGCCAGCCCCGACACGGCTATGGTAAAGGTCACGGCCTATTTTCCGCCAGCGGCTCGGAAGGGTGACCGCGCCGATTTATTGATTGAACCGTTTGACAATGATGAAGTCAAATCGCTCAACGGCGGCCGTCTGATGCTCACATCGTTGCGCCCCTACGCGGTGCTTGGGAACAGCGTTAAGTCAGGCAATTCAATGGGTTCGGCGGAAGGTTTTGTCCTCGAAGACGGTCTCTTCGAAGCTCGCCAGGATCGACCCAATCAAATTCGTGGTTTGGTTTTGGGCGGAGGTGTCCTGAACGAAGACCGAGTTCTGCTTCTCAATGTAAAACAAGAAAAGCAAGGCCTGAAATCAGTCGCCGAAATTACCTACGCGATCAACAATCGTTTCACCGTTGTCACCGGGGATGGGCGCGTCGGCGCTGCGAAAGCAAAAACTGATCGGGTCATCGAATTAAGAATTCCCGAGATTTATCGGGACAACGTTGGCCGCTTCACTCAAATCATTTCTAACATCGCCTTCGAAGAAAATGCAGATGATCGCGTAAATCGTCTCGATGAATTGGAACGTCAACTTGGCGATTCTGAACAAGCGCGACTGGTCACTTTGCGGTTGGAAGCAATGGGTAAGGAAGCGTCTTCTGTGCTGAAGCGTGCGCTCAAGCATCCCAACAGGGAGGTTCGCTCACACGCTGCCGTGGCATTGTCTTACTTGGACGAGGCCGACGGAATCGATGTACTGAGGGAGGCAGTGGCAACAGAACGGGCCCTTCGTTGGCATGCGTTGTCCGGATTGCAAATCCTTTCTGATCCACGCGCGGCCGCCGCTCTCAGCGAATTGATGAATGCCGAAAGTGCTGAAGCCCGCTATGGTGCCTTTCGTTCGCTCAAAACGCGCTCGCCCAACGATCCTTTGGTCAAAGGCACCCTACTTGCCAAAGACTTTGCCTTTCACGTGGTTCCCACGACAGCCCAGCCTATGGTCCATCTCTCCCGCTCCAAATACCCTGAAATCGTCTTGTTTGGCGACGAGCAATTTATCTCGCCGGATGTTCTGTTCTTGAAATCCGGATTGACGGTTAAAGGAAACGGTTCAGGAAAAATCGAAGTGGTTCGGTACATTGACGGCGAGCGAGTTCATCATGTCGTCGGTAATCGTGTGTCCGAAGTGGTTCACGCAATGGCCTCCGTAAACTGTCAATACAGTACCTTCGTCGAATTCTTCCGGCTTTCCAAACAGAAAGAATGGTTGTCGTCCAAACTGGCTATCAATGCCTTGCCACGTCCGGGGCGGGAGCGAATGGAGGGGGAAGTCGAGAGCTTTGTGGACTCCGATGTTCCGTCGGAATCGAAAGACTCAGCCAACCCAGAGGCTAATTCGGAATCGGAATTCACTCAAACTCGGATGGAGAGTAACTCAAGTTCCCGCAAAGGTGGCGAGCGGATGAGCGGAGTATTAGGTAAATTGGGAGAGTCGTTTTCGAAATCGAAAAAAGTTCCTTAACCGTCACAACGTCTGGTCATGCTCAAAGCGTTAGAGCTAAGCGGATTCAAAAGCTTTGCCGACAAAACTCGATTTGATTTTCCGGCGGGAATCACCGTTGTCGTCGGCCCTAACGGTTCCGGAAAATCCAATATCGTCGACGCCATAAAGTGGGTGTTGGGCGAACAATCCGCAAAGAGCCTGCGCGGCAAGGATATGTCAGATGTGATCTTCAAGGGCTCCAGCGGTGCCAATGCTCGCAAGCCAGCCAATAGCGCATCCGCCACAATCATCCTCGACAACTCTGATGGCCGGTTGATGAGCGACGCGCCCGAAATTCATGTGACGCGCCGTGTCTATCGAAGCGGTGAAAGCGAATACCTGATCAACAACGAGCCCTGCCGGTTAAAGGATATCCGCAATCTGTTTCGCGGTACGGGAGTCGGCACTGACGCCTATAGCTTGATCGAGCAGGGTAAAGTCGAACGGATGTTGCAGGCGAGTGCCAAAGATCGCCGCGCGATCTTTGAAGAGGCCGCTGGAATCAGTCGCTTCAAAGCCCAAAAGATCGAGGCCGAACGGCGATTGGAGCGGGTCCAGATAAACTTGACGCGGCTGGCCGACATCGTCGAGGAAGTCGGCTCTCGTTTTCGCAGCATCAAGAATCAAGCGTCCAAAGCATCCAAGTACAAAGAATACACCGATCGCCTGCAGGAACTGCGGACTTTCGTTGGCACGAAAGATTTTCGTGCGCTGGGCGAACGAATCGAATCATTAAAAGCCCAAGCCCAAAATCTGCAATTGCAACTGGAATCGGGCAAAAAAGATATCGTTGAACTTTCTACGAAGCACCAGGACGCAGAGGCCCGAGTTGACAAAATCGCAGCGGCGGCCGATCAATTGCAAGAATCTGTTGCGAGCATTCGTGAACAGTTGTCGCAGGCGGAATCTGCGATCGAAATCTCAAGGCAACGAATCCTGGATTTGAACCGCCGCGAAAAAGAAGTTAACGATTCATTGGGCAAGCAAAAAGGTCGCTTGCAGGAAGTAACGACAAATCGGTTTGCTGTTGAGCGAGACTTGGCCTCTAGCAAAAAGCAAAACGCGGAAGTCCGCACCCAATTGCAGCAACTGAGCGCCGCTATCACACAGGCTGATTTTAAGTCGCAACAGCTAATCATGCGGAACGATGAGTCTCGTAAGAAGTCAGATTCATTGGCGAACGTTGTTCGTGATTTGACGCAGCAGATTGGTGGACACACGGTACAAATTGAGCTCCAACGGCAGACACATCAAAGGATGTCGTCCGAAGCGTCGCAGCTCGACACCCAAGTTCGCCAACAGCAGGCCTTGGTAAGCGAAATTGAAAGACGTTTTGGCGAATGTAACCGCAAGGCCGAGTCATCCGATTCGGCCTTGGCCACCGCTCGACAATCGGTGGAAACCATCACGCAACGTCACGGTGAATTGCTGGCCCGGCAACATGAACTCAAGACGCAACATGCAGGAGTTTCACAACGCGCGAAGGTTATCGAGGAATTGGAAAAACGCCTCGAGGGGGTCAGCTCCGGGGCTCAAGAGTTGCTGAAGTCAGCACGTCGCCAAGACACCGACCTTGCCGATCGAATTGTCGGCCTGGTCGCCGACTTGATTCAAGTCAACGTTCAACATGCAGGTATCGTTGATGCCGCATTGGGCGATCGCGCTCAATATGTCGTCGTCAAAGATGAACGGCTTGCCCACGACCTGTCCGAAGGTCGTTTGAGCGTTTCGGGACGCGTCGGAATCCTTAGTCTCGAGGGGATCTATTCGCTCGGCAGTCGCCTCGATGTCGATTTGGCAAACATGGAGGGAATCATTGGTTCGGTCGACTCGCTTGTCGAGACGGGCGGCATTCACAGTGGTTTCGTTCGCAGCTTGCTTCGTAGTACTTGGATCGTCAACGATCTGAAGACAGCATTTCGCATGCGGCGCGAACGTTCGGACCAAGTCCGTTACGTGACTTTAGGCGGTGAGATACTGGAAGCGGATGGCACGTTGGTCGTCGGGCCGAAATCCAGTTTCGAGGGCCTTGTTTCCCGCCGCAGTGAGCTGCGCGCTTTGGCTTCGCAATCCGAAGGCCTAAAGCAAGAAATCGCAAGCATTGACCAGTCGCTCGCTACACTTAAGAGCGAGTTGAGACTGGGGCAGACCCAAGTTCAAAAGTTGATCAACGAAAATCAAACGTTGTCCAAGGAATTGGCTCAGTTCCAGGCCCAATTGAGCGCCGCACAACGCGACCTAAAATTCTCTCAAGAAAAATCGACAGCAGTAACTCAGGAGATTTCGAAAGTCACGCAGTCGCTCAAATTGGTCGAAGCGACTCTAGCGTCTCTCCAAAACGAGTACGCCAAGAATAACACATTGATCGAGTCGCTAATCGGATTTTTGACAACCACGCAAGCGGAGGTTGAACGCTTGCAGAACCAGCACCGGGACCTGGAAAAGCAAGAAAACGCGGCGCGCGTTCAGCTGGCGAAGGGCGATCAACAGCTCCTGGACTTGGAAATCCGATTTGCGGAATACTCGCAAACCATCAGCGAGCTGGAACACTCTACGTCACAAGCGCAAATCGAACTGGAGGCGATCAGGCAAGGCATTTCCGAAGCAAACGAAATTTCGACGACGGCCAGCAAAAAACTGAACGAGTTGACGCAAATGCGGGAGGCCAAGTCAGCCGAATACAACCAACTGCACACCGAGCGATTGGAATTGGATCGAAATCGAAAAGAAGTCGCGGCGCAACTCCATAAACGTCGGGACAGTCAACATGTACAAGAAGAGCAGCTCAACGAACTGAATTTTAATTCCAAACGCCTCGAGCTGGAAAGGAATCAACTGGCAGAACGGCTGAAAGAAGACTATGGAATCAGCGTAGAGACAATCGAGCAGGAGGCAACGCCCGAGCAATTGCAGAATCGTGACGAAATTGATCGAGAGATCACGGAGCTCCGCCAAAAGATCGGCTCGATGGGCGCCGTGAATATGCAGGCTCTTGCGGAGCTGGAGGAACTGGAGAGCCGCTACCAAACACTTGACCAGCAGTACAAGGACCTGGTTGAGGCGCGTGATTCCCTGCTCCGAATCATTCAAAAAATTAATAACGATAGCCGTCGTTTGTTCGTCGAGACACTTGAAGCAATTCGGACCAATTTCCAAAAGCTTTTCCGTCAGACGTTTGGCGGTGGCCAAGCAGACATCATTTTGGAGGAAGGCGTCGACGTTTTAGAGGCTGGAGTGGAGATCGTTGCCACGCCGCCAGGCAAACCAAAATTCAACAATTCTCTATTGTCTGGCGGTGAGAAGGCGTTGACAGCAGTTTCATTACTAATGGCAATCTTCCAGTTTCGTCCCAGTCCTTTTTGTGTATTGGATGAAGTCGACGCTCCTTTTGACGAAGCGAATATCGGGCGATTTATTGACGTTCTCAAGAGCTTTCTCGGGTGGACGAAATTCGTAATCGTAACACACTCGAAAAAGACAATGACTGCCGCCACTACCTTGTACGGGATCACGATGCAAGAGTCAGGTATTTCGAAACGAGTCAGTGTGCGCTTCGAAGACGTCAGCGAAGACGGTCAAATCTCCAAGGAGGCCGTCAAGCGGTCAGAAGCGGAAGTTGCTGCCGGCAACCATCCCGCGGCCTGATCCGCCCTGAATTCACGATTCTTTTTCATTTGACTTTGCTGGGGCCGCACCCAAAGTCACCCCGGATTTTCGCTAGCAATCCTCACATCTCCATCTAATCCTACGACCGCTTAAATAGGGTTAAAGTCTACATCGATTTTTAACGAATTTAATAGCAGACAACGACGTGCACTGACGGTGACAACAATTTGCCGCTGGAGTTGCCGAGAGTCAGGTCGAAGTCTAATGGGGGGAATTGCTGGCAAGGATCGTCTTGATCCTTGCGCTGAGAATTGTACGAATGATCCAGACCGACAAGACGTATGATTTCTCTCGCGGATTTCTTCTCACGATTGAACCCTGACCAATTTTGGTAAGAGTTTTCGATCCTAACGGTTATCCGATCACGGTTATCATCATTTAAATGATTGTTGTGATTTGACCCAATGAAACCGTTTTGCCGCAGTCGATGCTTGAACCTAGTTGTTACGGAAAAATCGTACAACCGTGTCAATAATGCGAAACAGTTTGCCCTGACCCAGAGTGGAATGGAATGTCTCGCCGGACGTTTCACTCCCAAATTTGGGCGAACAGTTACACGACTACCCCGACCTGATTGTCAGTAGTCCTGTAGCGAAAGACGAGTCAAAAAAGCAAAATGGAGAGCCTGCGATGAAGGTGTTCACAACTGGACAGGTCGCGAAGATCTGTAAAGTGGCCCCACGCACGGTCAGCAAATGGTTCGATTCGGGACGCCTTAAAGGTTACCGAATCCCCGGTTCGCAAGACCGTCGTATTCCACGCGAATACCTGATCAAATTCCTAAAAGAACATGGAATGCCATTGGGTGACCTTGAGGACGAAGCGATGGCTAAAGTCCTGATTGTTGCTCAAGATCAGGTGTTGATAGAAAATCTAAAACGAGAACTGCCCCCTGAAAGAAGTTTCAAGGTTGCAGTAGCGGCAAGCGGCTTCGAAGCCGGTATTCAAGCCGAAAGTTTTCATCCCGATTGCATCATTACCGACTTCTCGATCGGTAAGATTGAAGCGATGCAAATTTGCCAAAACCTCCGCAAGAATTCGGATTTTGGTGAAACGATTCTGATCGCGTTGTTGCCCGATGATGGAAATCCAATTTCCTTCGATCGCTCAGCAATTAATGAGACGTTCAAAAAACCATTCGATGCCAGTCTGCTGGCCGAACGGTTGCGAACCTTGATCGGCTCTCGAAAAGAGTTGGTCTAAGTTCAAATACAGAATTTGGTCGACACCGCACTAGATCAAGTTCCAAGAATTCGCCGTCTTTCGCTCATGCCGTCGCATTACCCAATGCGACGGTTTTTTTTGCGCGCTCGCAAATTTCGGCGGCAACATTTGAATAGAGTCTTTGACTCAGTACGAATCGGCCGTGGTTGCCACCCCAGCGCTGCTGCGACCCTGGTGCAAGGAGTGTATAATCAAACACTCAGGTCATTCTCGAGCCGAGCGATTGCAAATGTTGCAAACCATCAATGCCTTTTTTTTCGCAACGCTGTTGCTTGCAAATTTCGCGACTTGTATCACCCTAGCGGATGATGACGGAAATTTGCGAAGCAAGGCAGTGGCGATTTTGAAACAAAACTGCTTCAGTTGCCACGGTGCTGAGGTCGCGGAGTCTGGTTTGCGGCTTGATTCGGCAGAGGCAATTCGTCGCGGTGGTGATTCAGGTGCGCCGTTACTTGCTTATGGCAGTAAAGGTGCAGGTGAACTCCTGCGGCGGGTGTTGAGCACGGACTTGGACGAACGAATGCCTCCGGAGGGCCAAGGCCTTCCGCAAGACCAGCGCGAGACCCTAAAGGAATGGATCGCGAAAGGTGCCACCTGGCCCGACAAACTGACAGACGAAGTTTCTTGGCCTGACGATCGATTGGGGCATTGGGCGTGGCAACCGCTTGCGAAAACACTTGAAGTAGAAAATCCAGCGGGCGATTCTGAAAATCTCATCGATGTTTTTTTGGCTCGGCAGCTTAATCAGCCAAACGACTCGATTTTCAAAATTGCCCCGAAGAAGATCTTGATTCGCCGGATTTATTTTGACCTGATTGGATTGCCGCCGTCACCGGAAGCGGTTGATCGATTTGTCAGTAATGAAGCTCCCGGTGCCTACGAGCAACTGGTCGACGAGCTTTTGGCTTCGACACATTACGGTGAACGTTGGGCCAGGCACTGGCTCGACTTGGCGCACTACGCTGATACTCATGGCTACGACAAAGACCAACCGCGCCCAAACGCTTGGCCCTATCGCGATTATGTCATTCGAGCGATCAACGAAGACAAACCGTATTCGCGGTTTATCGAAGAACAAGTCGCGGGAGATGCGCTTTTTCCGGACTCGCGCGATGGTGTGGAGGCGTTAGGTTTTTTGGCCGCTGGTCCGTGGGATTTCATCGGGCATGTTGAAGTTCCAGAGTCGAAAACCGATGGCAGAATCGCTCGGCATTTGGATCGCGACGATATGTTGGGAACTGTGCTTGGTACCTTTTGCAGCGTCACCGTACAGTGTGCCCAATGTCATGACCATAAGTTTGATCCAATTTCACAAAAGGAATATTACGAACTTCAATCGGTATTTGCCGCGGTCGACCGGGCAGATCGGAAATATTTCCGCGACCTGGAAATTGGCGAACGGGTATTGCACTTAACTCAACGACTTAATTCAATCTCGGCGATGGCTAAGGAATTGCAATCGGTGGAGTTTTGGGCAGGTCCCAATAGCATTGCGTTGCTTCAAGATGCAGGTTTGCTCGTGCAAAGAGCTGTTATTGATGGCGAGTTGGCTCGCTTGCCAAAGGCTGATCATGTGTACGTTGCCAGTGTTTATACCGGCGGCGGCAATTTTGTTGGAACTGGCGGCAATGGCGGGAAGCCTCGACCGATTTTTGTTTTGGCACGGGGCAATGTCTCGACACCTGGAGAAAGGGTCAGTCCGCGAGGTTTGCAGGCAATCAAGTCTGTTTCACCTGATTTCGCTTGTGCCGAAGATGCTCCCGAGTCGCAAGGCCGTGTTGCACTTGCCCGCTGGATCAGTGCACCGGACAATCCTCTCACTTGGCGGAGCATCGTGAATCGAATCTGGCAACAACACTTTGGCGTTGGAATTGTCGAGACGGCAAATGATTTCGGTCGGATGGGTGCAACTCCGACGAATCGGGAGTTGCTCGACTGGCTCGCTCTGGATTTTCGCGATCATGGCGGTTCTCTCAAGCGGCTTCACAAACAAATTGTGATGAGTCGGGCCTACCGCTCGGAAGGCGGCGTAATACAGACTCGCAAGAAGCTGGATGCGGAAGCCATTCGCGACGCAATCCTTTCCGTCAGTGGGCAACTTGATTTGACACAAGGTGGGCCAGGTTTTCAAGATTTCGTTGTCGAGCATCCGGAACACTCGCCGCATTACGAATATCAACTTTATGACCCACACGATCACAAAAACTTTCGTCGTTCGATCTATCGATTTGTCGTGCGGTCTCAAACTCAGCCGATGATGACCGCGCTGGACTGTGCAGATCCTTCGGTGCGCGTAGCCAAACGAAACGAAACGAATACGGCATTGCAAGCGTTAACGTTGCTCAATGATGGATTCATGCTGGTTCAGTGCGAACATTTTTCAGCTCGGGTGCGCCGCGAAGCGGGCGAGAATCTTGAGGCACAAATCAGGCGAGCGGTGCGATTGGCATTGGCTCGAGATCCGCAACCGGATGAATTGGTTCGAATGTCGGCTTTTGTCCACGAAAATTCGCTCGAAGCGCTTGCCCGTGTTCTTTTCAATTCCAACGAGTTCGTTTTTGTTGACTAGCGAGAGTTGCAATGGTCCCGAAAACAATCAGCGATAGACGATCGGCCAGCCGCCGCCAATTTCTGTGGGAGTACGGCGGGGGATTAGGAGGCGTGGCGTTGGCAGCGATGTTGTCTGAATCACAATCATTTGGTGATAGAGGGCCACAGGAATCGAGGGTTGCGGAAAAACCGCCGAGGGCCAAGCGGGTGGTTCAGCTGTTCATGGCGGGAGGGGCAAGTCACATCGACCTGTTTGACTTCAAACCTGAACTCATTCGACGCCACGGCCAACCCAGTGATTTTGGAGAAAAAGTTGAGGCCTTTCAGGATGGTTTGGGGCCTTGGCTAAAACCAATTTGGGAATTCAAGCCTTACGGGGAATCCCAAAAAATGTTGTCCGACGTCGTCTCACCATTGGGGAATGTCGTCGATGAGATTTCTTTCGTGCACAATATGGTCGGACGAAGTGGCGTCCATTCGTCGGCAACTCTATTGCAAACAACTGGTTTCGTCCTGCCTGGATTTCCAGGAATGGGTTGTTGGATCAGTTATGGGCTTGGAAACGAAAATGAAAACTTGCCGACCTTTGTCGTCTTGCCTGATCACCGAGGATTTCCCTCTAATGGAATCAAGAATTGGGATGCTGCATTCTTGCCGGGGCAGCACGGCGGCACCTTGATTTATCCGAATCGGAAAGACCCGGTTTACAATCTGTTTCCGAATCCAACGTTGTCTCCCAAGGCGATAGCCAATGAAGTTCGAACGCATGAACTTCTGGAGGATTTGAATCGCAGTCATGCCGCAAGTCGGCCTGATCCACGCCTGGAGGCAAGGATTCGCAGTTACGAATTGGCGGCAAAAATGCAGTTGGCTGCGCCGGAGGCTCTCGACTGGCGTTCAGAGCCTGAGCATATTCTGCGTCTATACGGCATTGAGAAGAACGAACCGAACTGGCCGGCTGAAATTAGCGTAGCCGAGGAAGCTCACCATTTTGGTGTGAAATGTCTGACCGCGCGGCGGCTACTGGAACGTGGCGTACGGTTCGTGCAAGTCTGGAGTGGCAACGACAATTCGTTCCCGCGTAGAAACTGGGATTCGCATGAAGAACTTGAGCGCGATCATGGACCATTGGCGATGGGGATGGCAACTGGGGCGTCCGCGCTCATTGCCGACTTAAAGCAACGGGGGCTACTAGAAGACACGATCGTACTTTGGACGACTGAATTCGGTCGACTTCCCTCGACGCAAGGCGGAAAAGGTCGTGACCACAATCCTTTTGTTTTCACCAATTGGATTTGCGGTGGTGGAGTTCGCGGAGGGGTCACAGTTGGAGAAAGCGATCAGTTTGGTTTTAAACCGGCTGACCGAAACAACTTCGTGCAAGGCTATGATATCCATGCGACAATCTTACATTTGTTGGGTATTGATCATACGAAGCTAACGTTTCGTCATAGCGGCGCTGACCGCCGCCTGACGGACGTTCATGGACGCGTGATCAATGAATTGTTGACCTGACAATCGTTGAGAGACAATTAAGAAAAACACAGGTTATGAAGAGAGCCATGAAAAACATCAATCGACTTAGACTTCTGTGTTGTGCCCTTGGTTTATCCTGGTTCGTTCTGTGCAACATTGCAGCCGCCCAAGATGCCACGCACCAAATTTGGCTTGGCACATTGGACGTCAAAGTTGCGCAACTGCGATTGAGCCTTCATCTGACAAAACAAGCAGACGGAACCTGGGCAGGTTTCATGATAAGTCATGACCAAAACGATGCCAAAATTGAGGCTGATTCGGTGATCTTCACCAATGGAGAGTTGAACCTTTCGCTTAAAAAAGTTGGCGCTACTTTCAAAGGCAAATTGACGGAGCAAGACTCTGTGGCCAAAGGAACCTGGTCACAAGGTGGGCCCTCGTATCCAGTCGAGTTTCGCAAAGTTGCCAAAGTTCCAGCACGGGTCTTGGCCGAGACCTGGAAAGGAACGCTGAAGGCAGACGTTCGTGAATTCCCATTTCAACTACGAATCTTTAATGAAGAGGGCAGCGATAAGCGCGTTGGCCTTCTCGACAGTTTTAGTGAAGGCGCAATGGGACTGAATCTCAAATTGCGCGAGCAGGATGACAAGATTGAATTCACGGTTCCGGCTTCGGCTGGCAAATACGAAGGACAACGTTCTGCCGACGGAAAAAAAATTACTGGCACGTGGATCCAAAGTGGTTTTCGATTGCCGTTGGAATTCGATTCGGTTCCTAACGATCAGGTTACGACTTCGCTTGGCGATCGTCCGCAGACTCCAAAAGCACCGTTTGCATTTGTGACGCAAGAGTTGTCGATTCCGACGATTAATGGCGTGACGATTTCGGGCACCTTGTCTTTGCCCCAGGGAAAAGGCCCTTTTCCCGTGGTCATCACGGTTTCTGGTTCTGGACCACAAGACCGTGACGAAACGATCTATGATCATAAACCTTTTTTAGTATTGACCGATGCATTGACAAAACGCGGGATTGCCGTTTTTCGTTACGACGAGCGAGGGGTTGGAAAATCGACGGGCAATTACGCAGCGTCTAACACCAAAGACTTTGCCGAAGACGGTTCGCGAATTCTGGCACACTTGGCCAAACTCGAACGGATCGAACCCACGCGAATGGCAATCATCGGCCATAGCGAAGGTGGGATCGTCGCGCCAATGATCGCGGTGGAACGCGGCGATCTTGCGGCCATTGTCCTGATGGCGGGCCCAGCGGTCACGGGGAAGCAAATCGTCCTCAATCAAACTCGTGAAATCGCCAAGGTTTCCGGGATGCCCGCAGCAACCATTGAAGCGCAACAAAAGCTGATGCTCAAGGTCTTCGGGCAAGTTCAGCCCGCTTCTGCACCAACAACCAACGACTCGCAGTCGAAGCCGGAGAGTTCGAATTTTTTTGGTGGTCTAATGGAAAAGTTGGCCGGCAAGCTAACCGAGTCTGCCATAGAAAAGGCGATGTTAGAACAATTCAAGACGCCTTGGATGGCCTACTTTCTGGATCACGACCCGGCAGAATCGCTCGCAAAATTAAAAACTCCAGTTCTGGCATTGTTCGCCGACAAAGACCTTCAGGTTTCAGCGGAGTTGAACATTCCGCCGATGAAGGCTGCGCTTGAACAGGCCCAGAACGCCGATTTCGAAATCGTAACAATAAAAGGAGTCAATCATTTGTTCCAAACTTGCAAAACAGGTTTGCCAATGGAATATGCAGGGATTACCGAAACGCTCGCCCCACAAGTCATCACGAAAATCTGCGATTGGCTCGCGGAACGCCTTTCCCCGAAGGCGCCCTAGATTTTGCGAATGTGACTAGTCCACAGAATCCGCCGAAGTACTATTCTGACGAGACGTAAAAAACGTCAGGATCAAAATCCAAAAGACCAACACCAAGTTCTGTATCGGCAATTGCAAGCCGCTGGGCAGACCGTAGATCAACAACACTGCTGGAATCCACACAAACCAATTCGACACCAGAACAGGTAACACGTGTCGCGCGTACCAATGGGGTCCCAATGCTGCGCGAGAACGTCGACCAGAGAAGTTGTTGTCGCGCCAGATCACAAACAGGATAACATTGACCAACCCAAAAGCGGGTACGTAAACCAATTGGTCGAACAGTGTTTTTTTGACTACGGTCGTCAGCGCTTGATCGTTTCCAAACATCAGGGCTTGGACGCGATAAAACCAGTCAATTTCCACGCCTTTCGCGGCCCATAGAATCGTATTTGTTACGCCCAGAAAGAGATTCCGCTGCAAGGTCTTACCGTTGGTTGCCGCTGCAATCAGCGAAGGGATAGCGCCACCGAAAATGGCGGTCGAAAAAAAACTGAAAGTGTAGCCCCATGCAGTTTTCACTTCTGCCAGTTGGTCAAGCTGCTCGCGCGCTGCGGGCACAAAATAATATGCCGCTACAATCGCCGTACCAAACAACCACAAGGTGAAGCCTGCCCAGATGTTCTTGCGAGCGGCCAACAGCCCGTGCCGGAACGTCTCGTACAACCAGCCTCGCTCGTTTCCTTCAATTTGATTCACGGAGCCAAAACATTCCTGCGTGCGAGGTTTTTTTGCGACGTTTCTTCTGTATAATCGTCGCCAACAAGTAGACAAACGGGACGACTACCGAAACCAGATCTTACCAAGCTAAAACGCGATTCAGAAGGTGCGGCGAGATTCTGATCTGTTTTGAGAAAGCTTTGGGAAACGAGAGCGACCATGGCAGAAATGAAAGTTGCTGGAGTTCAAATGGACATTCGTCTTGGCGAATGCAAAGCGAATTTGGAGCGAATCTGTGAATTCGCCAGGACGGCCGCCTCAGAGGGCGCACGTCTCATCGTATTTCCCGAATGCACGCTTTCAGGCTATTGTTTTCGCGATATCGATGAAGCCAGGGCGAACAGTATCGAAGTTGAAGGGCCGGAAATCGCCAAATTGCACCAACTGTGTCGCGAACTCAATTTGTTTGTCGTCGTGGGCCTGCTCGAGAGAGATTCCACGCGCGTCCACAACACCGTGGTTTGTGTCGGATCCAATGGAGTCGTGAGCCGTTACCGAAAGATTCATTTGCCATATCTCGGCGTCGACCGATTCACAACGCCGGGCAACCGTCTCGACGTTTTTGACATCGGGCCATTGAAAGTTGGCATGAACATTTGTTACGACTGTGCCTTTCCAGAGGCAAGTCGAGTATTGATGCTGCAGGGAGCAGACTTGATTGTGCTGCCAACAAACTGGCCGGTCACGTCGGGGAGAACTGCCGATATTATTCCGATTGCCCGGGCAATGGAAAACAACGTCTATTTCATGGCCATCAACCGCGTGGGCGATGAAAAAGGTTTTACATTCGTCGGCAAAAGCAAAATTGTCGATCCGCGCGGTGGCGAGTTGGCCAGCGCTGACGGCACCCAAGAAACAATACTGTACGCGACAATCGATCCAGGCGTGGCGAGACAAAAACGTTTGGTCTTGATTCCAGGCGAACATGAAATCGATCGTTTGCTTGATCGGCGGCCGGTGGTTTACATGCCCCTTACAAAAACACTTTTGGAGTCGTGATGAATCGAATCGTCGTTGACGTCTGTTGTCTGCTGGCTTTCATAGGCAATTCATTGCCGATGTGTGCGCAAGATATTCCCGATGAAATGCGACAATTGCAATTGGTTGCGGTTGTTACTGAGCGAGCACCGTGGGGCCATTGGGGAACAAGACCCAGCGTTTATTCTGAATGGACCAACCACTCTAACCGTCTCATCCCGGTGTATACCTTTGGCGGCAATCTTCGTCAGTTTGCAGGGGGGAGAAGTTGTTTTCGCAGCGAATCGCGATTGAAGGAGATTTTCGGCCGGCTTCCTGAGGCAACGGTGAACCCAAAAGCGGATTACTTTGATCAAACCGACATCTTTCGCTTGCAAATGGAGGCCATCGCCGGGGGTAAAAAGAACGTGTTCGTGATGGTGTTCGACGGCATGGATTGGCAAACGACCCAGGCGGCGGCGATTTATCGAACCGGAAACGTGGCATACCGGCAGGGGCGTGGAACAGGATTGGCATTCCTTGATTATGACAATGCAGAAACCGATTTTGGAGCGATGGTGACAAGTGCGACTTATTCCGACGCTATTGTCGATCGAGACCGGCAAACCCTGTCGCTTCAAGGCGAAAATATTGGCGGTTATTCCGCGGATTTTGGCGGTTCTTTTCCGTGGAGCAAACCGGGCAGCCTGGAGTACTTGATTTGTCAGACCAAGACTCCAAAACATCTGGTCACCGATTCTGCAAGTTCGGCAACGTCAATGTTTGCTGGAATCAAGACTTATAATTCTGCGATCAATGTCGACAGTGAGGGGCGTCAAGTTGTGCCGCTTCCGCGGGCTTTACAAGAAAAAGGTTGGGCCATTGGCGTCGTCACGAGCGTTCCGATTAGTCATGCGACGCCTGCTGCAACTTACGCAAACAACGCCGATCGCGATGATTATCAGGATTTGACGCGCGACCTATTGGGGCTACCTTCGGTTTCCCATCCAAAAGCATCCTTGTCCGGCGTCGATGTGTTGATCGGTGCGGGTTGGGGGGAGCTTAAGAGCCTTGAGGTCGAGGAACTTGAGAAACAAGGCAGAAACCTGGTCGCTGGAAATCGTTACCTGACTGACGAAGACCTGAAAACCATCCAATCTCGAGAAAGGAATCGTTACGTGGTTGCCCAGCGGACAACAAACAAGAGTGGCCCCGATGTACTTGCCACTGGCGTACAAGAGGCAATCCAAAAGAAGGACCGCCTTTTTGGTTTTTTTGGCGGGGCCCATTTGCCATTTCAAACTGCGGATGGCGAATTTAATCCGACGCGAGGCGCAAAAAATGTAGATGTCTATTCGATCGAAGACATTCGCGAGAATCCGACACTTGCCGATTGCACCGAGTCGGCCTTGGCAGTGTTGCAATCTCGCCAGGCGGCGGGGATTTGGATGATGGTGGAGGCCGGCGACGTCGATTGGGCCAACCACAACAATAATTTGGACGATTCGATCGGTGCCGTGTTTAGCGGCGAAGCAGCGTTCAAAGCAATCGTCAAATGGGTCGAAGTGAATTCCAATTGGAACGATACATTGCTAATCGTTACTGCTGACCATGGTCACTTACTAAATCTGACCGATCCGGAAGTTATCGCCCGGGCCGGTCAAAAGAAACTTCAGGCTAAAACAGGTGTCAGATGAACGATCTCTTATCGGAGGCTCACGCCGAATTCATTGCACGGCAGAAAGTATTTTTTACCGCAACGGCACCATTGAGCGGGACTGGGCATATTAATGTATCGCCCAAGGGATTGGACTGCTTTCGAATTCTTTCGCCAAAACGTGTCGCCTATCTGGATGTGATTGGCAGCGGCAATGAAACCTCGGCCCATTTATGCGAGAATCGCCGCATCACAATCATGTTTTGTTCTTTTGACGAGTCCCCGGCGATTCTGAGAATTTACGGAAACGGAACGACGGTCTTGCCGTCGAGCACTGAATGGAATGAATTGATCGGACGTTTCGAAGTTCCCGAATACGTACGCCAACTGATTGCCCTTGATGTTTTGGGCGTTAAGAAGTCGTGCGGTCATGGTGTTCCTCGTTTCGAATTTCTTGGAACACGACAGCGGTTTGACGAGTGGAGTGTGCGGAAGGGTCCCGACGGGTTGCGAGAATATCAGCGGGAAAAGAATCGGAAGAGCTTGGATGGTTTGCCCACTGCACTCGACGAGTGGTTCGATCGTGCCGATTAAGCACGTCGTCCAATTTCGCTGTTTGTCTTCGATCGCGGGCTTACGCTCCGACCAATTTCGCGCCAAGATTTTCAGGTGTTATTAAAGGCCGTTTTTCAACCAAATGGGCGTTGAGCCGGGTAACTCTCAACAGGTCCTGTTCACGAAACAATTTTGTGGTGTGATGTCCCGCAACGGTTTGCAATAGAAACTCAAAAAACCTCCGCCGCGGATTCCAAATTACTTCCCGGACGGTGCCCAGAATGGGGTTTTCGATTCCGAACAGACCAGAAACTTGAACGAACTCCCCCACGTCGAATGGAGGTTTCCGCGTCTCCTGCCACAGTACCGGTTTGGCACGAAAGGTTTTTTTTCCATAACGGATCAAATTGTATTCGCTATCATGGATTTCGCGGCGCACCACGCGATAACTGGGAATCAACTCGGAGGCGGTCGTTATGTCTTCAGGGTGGACCCAATTGTCCGGATCAATCGGCCAGCCAGAAAGTATGCCCCACTTCGACGGTTGAACAAGCGATGTTGACAGAAGCATAATCTTGAAATGAAGTAGTGCAAAATTGGATTTCGTACAAAACTCAAGCATAACAAGATATCACGAATGAATCAAACTTTTGGGTACTTCAAATATTTATGGCTTGTGCTGGCGTTGACGGTTGGCTGTAGCAGCGAAAAGCCAATCGCCGACGATCAATCGCTTGTTCATCATTGCGGAAAATTAGCAGCGATGGGCGTGGAATTCAAATACGAACTTTATGCGAAACCGAGTTTAATGCCCGAAGCAGACCGGATCATTGCTGAAACGCTTCATGAGCTAGAAGAAATCTTCAGTGATTACCGCAAGCACAGTGAGGTCAACCGGTTGTCAGAATCTGCGCCACATTCGGAGCCAGTAACTGTAAGCCCGCATCTTTGGAAGCTGTGTGGAATTTCGACCGACATTTCCAGCGCCACGGATGGCGCATTTGACATCACGGTGGGTCCGCTGAGTCATTTGTGGAGGGCGGCAATCAAACGCAATCGACTGCCCGACGAATCAAAAATATTGGCCGCTCGAGTTGCTGTCGGCATGGAACGCCTGCAGATCCTGCCGGAGAGTAAAGTGCGATTGACGGCTGCCGGAATGCAGCTCGATTTTGGCGGGATCGCCAAAGGCTATGCGGCCGATGTGATTTTGCATCGCCTCGGGGAATTGGGGATTGAGGATGCGTTGATTGATGCGAGCGGCGATCTCGCTGTGCGCGGTTTGCCACCGAAACGAGATCATTGGCTCATTAAAGTCGCCGCCGCAAATTCAGTTCCTGCAACGAGCCTGTGTCTGCGGCAGGGAGCAGTCGCCACATCGGGCGATGCCTTCCAATCGTTACAGGTCGATGGTGTGCATTACTCGCACATTGTCGATCCTCGAACTGGGTGGGCATGCAGTCGATCTTGCCAAGTGACCGTATTTGCTTGCGACGCAACGACTGCCGACGCGCTGGCATCAGCCTTTTCTGTACTCGACCCCGCACGAGCAGTGGAACTTGCCGATTCGATGTCTGGCGTCGCCGTTCGAATTGTCTATCGCCAGGATGATAATCGCCCAGATTTAGCAATCAAGGAATCGATTCGGTTCAAGGAGTTGTTCGCAAAGCGCTGAACCATCAGAACCTACCTTTTGTCATGAGTTTGTATGTCCATTGGGGAAACACTTGGCGAACAAATCATTTCCAAACCGCAGAGTCTTCTCGAAGGGCAAGTCGAATGAGCAAACTGGTATGGGTCATCGAGGTGGAATTTCGAATCTCGACCAGCGACCTGGAGTTAATCCATGTTCGCAACGAAGCCGGTCGAATTCGGATGGAAGAAAATACGAATCAATGCCTCATGTTCAAACGCTAAATTTTCATCGTCGCGATGTCGAAAAACGAGAAAATGAAAACGCGAAGACCGGGCTAATATTTTCTGACAATTTCCAACACTCGCGATTCGCTCGTTAACCCTGTTATTCGGCAATTGATGTTGCTTGCGCGTCTTGGCGGACCGAAGAAGTTGTAGCCGATCGACTTTGCGGTTGCCAGCGAAATTGAATTTGATGACGTTCCAATCGTTGCAACGTCCAGTGGATCTGTTCAATTTCATTCATTGCGGCAATTTCATACGCGCCCAATTTGAGGTTGCTGATGAATTCGATTTGATCGAGGCTAATTGTCGCATCGCCCCAAAGGACTCTAATCTTCGGTGTGTCGATTTCACAAGCACCGGAAAACACATCGCCCGATGAGGTAATTACAACAATCGGTTTGCAGGTTTTAGAGAAGACGACAACACTGGATTTTGGTCCAAGTTGTTCCGGTTTAACCCACTGACAACAGATCACCTCGTCGAGTTTCACGTTGACTTGGCCATGACGAGTCTGAATTTTGAGCGAGGTCAAATTAAGAAGGTCACATGAAACAAGCTCCGTGTTCTTTAAACCGATCAGCCAGTTACCGTATTCGTGGCTATATGTTGGCTTGGTGTCAGGCGTGAATTGGTTTACGGCATGATTTTTTGGCGTTCCAAGAGAAGAATGGGGACGACTCGGTCCTGTTCTCAGGGGTAACGAAATCGACTGAGGCGGTTGCAAAAAAGTGTTAGTAGCCAGTCCAACTTTTCTAGAAAACGATTGATCTGTTGTCGTCGGCACCACTTGTTGTTCAGAATTGGTTCGTTTTTGACCATTTGTGAATTCGAGGGACACCGGAAAAGCTGAATTTGAAACTGGAATGAATTGCGCGGCTTCCTGGGGCGCTGATTTTGTCAAATTCCGCGCATCATTGTTATTTCGAACCATCGCGTTGACCATGTCAGTTTGCGGATTGAATGTGTAAATCTTGAATTGTTGACACAAAAACGCTGCCGTTAATCCCAACGCACCGCAGACAACAGCAACCACCAGATATCGGAACTTCATGACTTTGTCCTTGTAAACGGGAGGCTCAATTTTGTAGCATTTTCGCCGTTCGCCAAAATTCCGGCAACAGCGAATCCCGGTCGTGATTGCAAGTTGTACTAGAAATGGATCAATTGTCCAAACTCCGAATTTCCGAGTACCGATTCTGTACTGACAACGAAAACAAGGCTTTTTCACCTCAAACGACAAGGCCAGCAGCTCGTGGAATGGAGAATGCACTATCCAATGATTTCTCGCTTCCGTTTGACGTAGTCCCAGACGACGAAACGATCGAGGTCCTTCCCTGCCGAAAAGAAGACGCGCCCGCCGGTTTGTTGGGAGAGCCTTTGGGCGAAACGGACGTCCTCGTCAGTTTGTGACCAACTGGGTATCAGAAACATGTTGATTGTGATTGCTTCGTCTCGGCACCGAAGGGCCTCCCGCATCGTCGCTTGTTCGGTAATCGGATGCGGCGGGTACATCAAGTGCAAAATCCGATCGTCGAAGTGAGCCGTCGGCAAACCATCGGTGATCAATACGATTTGGCGATTCGGCGTCGCTTGATTAGCCAGCATTCGCCGCGCAAGGCTAAGTGCATGTTGGATGTTGGTGAAATGCTGGTGAACCAAGTGCTCACTTGCATTGGCGCGTCCCATGTCGTAACGCAAATTTACAAGCGGATCGAAAAGGGTCACTGGTTTGGGCATCAGGGATGCGACCTCGCCAGGTTGGCGAACCTTCGCAAACGTATACATCTCGACAAAGCCCAGGAAATCTCCGGGATATTCCGAGCGGATCAAGCCATCCATGGCCATCGCCATGCGTTTGACATTGATGTATTGGCCGTCGTACCGCATCGATCCACTCATGTCCATGATGATGACGGTTGCACATTTGGGATTGTTGCGAGTCTTGTGAATAACAAAATCTTCGGACTTCAGTCGAATTGGAAATTCACGTTCGCCGCGCACCATGGCGTTAACAAAGGTCTGGGCGACGTCCATTGTCGCCAATGAATCGCCAAATTCATAATCTTTTGTGGCAGGAATCTCGACTGGCCCATCGCCGACAATTTCGCCAGAGTGGCGACCGCTGCGAGCGGCCTGTAAATCGCCAAAGATCTTTTCGAGTAATTTCCCTTGGAACACACGGTACGCTTGTGGGGTCAAGCGAAAACGGCCTTTGTCCGACTCGATGCCTTGCCGCGCCGCCATTTCTCGCATGTAGTTTTCGACGGTCCGCTGAACTTCTTCCAAAGACTGCAGGTCTTGTGGCTCAACGAACTCTGACAACTCGTCGAGGTCAATGATTCCGATTTGAGCCGTCTTTTCAGCTTCCTCTAATTGCTTGAGAAGTTTGTCGATTTTTTCCAGTTCAGCTTTGATTTCCAGTGCTTCTGGAATCGTCATTGCCTGACGGCCGGTGAAGGCATATTTGGAGGCGAGTTCATCGATTTGATATTTGTCGCCGAGGCGCTCCATCAAATTGACGACGTGTTGCGCAAAGCGGTCATTGTCGTCGCCCACCGCATACCAAATTTGCTCAAGGTCATACAGCTGTTCCTCGGCAATTGCTGTTCGGAAGACCTTCCGCAGACGATCTGGAGGCTGGGGCCCGTTTTTGCTGGACTTTTGAAAGGTCCGTTTTGCCAACTCCACGACGGTGTCGGTTTCATAGTTTTCCAAGATTCGCCGCTTGCGTTCCAGCAACAGGTTGCGAATCATTTCGATGCTAGGACCAAGGTTGCGGAATTGGCTGGGGTCCAGTCGGACCGCTCGGGCCATTTCTTCCTCAGTTAGTTGTCGTAGACTTCCGTATGACAACATGTGATTCATGAGCGGCGAAACGAAATCCGGAGGTGGCTGCGTTGGACTGGGAAATTCCAGCGGATTGTACTTTTGGTAAGTGTGGACCACACCTCCAATTTGGTCGCGTTTGATTTTGGCCATCAGTTACTAAATTTCCCGCCCGTGAAGTTAAATTTCGTAGGATACGCGTCCGTGAGTCTGAGCTCGCGAAATCATGTCATTGGCGTACATTCCGGCAAGTACGAATTCGACGCACGAGGCTCGGATGGCAACGTCAGTCGAAGCATTTACCTCGAAAGCCTTGTCCCAGACTTCGGGAACGCGGCGGAGCAGTTTCTCGTATTCGGCTGACGGAACGAGGTCACCAACCTCGACTTTGACGCCTTTGGAGAAGACGTTGGTGATCTCGGCAATACCGTGCTCCGAAACATATTCGTCGAAGACCTTTTTGACGGCTTGAGCAATCACGGCGTCCAAGACTTGCCGCTCAGACATTTGATGCGTTCCCATCAAATCCAATTCGAGTTTTCCCAAAGAAGATGAATAAAGGTGACCGAGGTCACTGATTCGGGGAACTGATGGCCGTTCGTTCAGTAAAACTGCGCGTTGACGGGCACTAGAAATCATCGTGCGGTAGTTGGCCGTGCTGAATCGGGCGCTGACTCCCGAGAGTTGGTCGACGTAACGTGACCCACGAGCCTCGATCGTGATTTGCTCGCAAATTTCTTTCATGAACAAGGGAATCCGGACCGGATAGTCGCCGCCTAAATCCAGGCCGACTTCTTGCTCTATGATTTGAATTCCCAAATCGCGGTAGCGCGGATAATGGGTTTGAATCAACGAGCCAATGCGATCCTTCAATTGAGGGATGACTTTACCGCTGCGATTGAAGGTCGAGGGATTAGCTGAGAACAGAATCATGACATCAATGTCGAATTTGACTGGATAGCCTCGAATCTGCACATCGCGCTCTTCCAAGATATTGAATAGGCCAACTTGCACCATTTCGTCCAGTTCTGGCAACTCGTTCACAGCGAAGATACCACGGTGCATGCGGGGAATCAAACCGAAGTGCAAGGCCTCTTCTGTGGACATGCTCGCCCCACCTGCAAGTTTAGCGGGATCGATTTCGCCAATGATATCGGCAAATTTTGTGCCTGGGGCGAGTCGTTCCGCATAACGCTCTTCTCGCGCCCACCAACTCACAGGAATATCCTCGGGAGCATTTTCGGCGACGAACTTCCGGGCGACCGAGCTGATTGGGTTGTAAGGGTCCTCATGGAACGGGCAACCGGGGATATCCAAATACGGTACGACCGGGTCCAGAAATCGGATCAAACTTCGCATCAGGCGACTCTTCCCCTGCCCTTTTTCGCCCATGAACAACATGTCGTGACCAGCGAGCATCGCGATATTGATTTCGGGAACCACCGTATCCTCGTATCCGACGATACCCGGATAAAGTTCTTCGTTTTGTTCCAAGGCACGCAGAAAGTTGTCGCGGATTTCGTCTTTGACTTTTTTGGTTTTCCAACCCGATTCGCGTAAGTCAGCCAGGTTTGCAGGTCGTTCCGCAATCATTTTGCTCATGAACTAATCCATCTCCAAGAAAGTTAAAAACCAGACGCAGATTATATCAAACGCAATTGCAGCCGCTGATTAAAGAAACTAACGACCGCGAATCAGCTGTTCTACCGTTTGTGGACACTTTTGAAACTTCTCACACTTGCTAGACTGCGTTTGCCGAGCGACGTTAACTGCGGCTTCCTTTTTAGCTACAACAGGTGTGGATTCAGTGGCGAGTTTTTTCTATTTCGACTTGGGGAACGTTCTCGCCCACTTTTCCCATGAACGCGAATGTCGACAACTGGCGGCGATTTTGGGAGTCACCGCCGATCAAGTCCGCGAAGCAGTTTTTGAAAGCGATTTGCAGGCGCGGTACGAAACCGGACTGATTTCCACGGGCGACTTTTGTAAGGAGCTTAACCATACGTTTCAAAAGTCAAGCCCCGAGGAGTTGTTGGTCGATGCGATGAGCGACATTTTCTGGCTGAACGACGACATCTTCCCCTTGGTCGAGGCAGTAAGGCGAAGCGGATTACGCACGGGGATTTTGTCGAACACCTGCGTCGCGCATTGGGATTTTCTTGCACGCGGAATGTTGGCCGGGCATATCGATGCGTTCGACGAGGTAGTGTTGAGTTTTGAACAACAAGTGATGAAACCGAACCGTTTGATTTACGAACGCGCGGCCGAACAGGCAAAGACATCTCCAGCGGAGATCTTGTTTGTCGACGATCGTGAGGACAACGTTGCAGGGGCCCGCACAGCTGGCTTCAAGGCCAGGCTTTTTTCGACCGTGGTGCAACTGCGAGCGGAGCTTGTTGCCGAGAGAATTTTGTAACTTCCGTTGGAATTTTTGTAGCAGCAGTGTACGATTTCAACTTCAGAGCACATTCCTTTTTGAGTAATAAAATGGTGAACGAGCATCCTACGGGCCATCATGTTCGAGCAGTTTGGAAACCCGGTTGGCATCGCCTCGACCAGTCAATCGAAGTTGGCCAGCGAGATCGATTCTGGTTCGATACAGCGCAGGGCTCAAAAGACGTGGATCGGAAGCTGAACTTTTTCAACAAAGCCTCCAGTGTTGAAACCACCTCGGAAGTTCGCAAAGCTGTCGTTGTGTCGATTGCTCATCCAACTTTGGGACTGCTGAATAAAATCGACACTGCGGGCATGGACTACGTCCTCACGATGTCTGATGGTCGGCAATTTATTGTCAATGCAGAGGAAGATCCGGGTATGATCTATGACGAGGAGGTGAACGTCGATGACTGGAAAGTAGAAGTGACATTAAGCGATGTCTCCGAGCCACTTTCAGAATTAGTATGATGGCAAAACTTGCCGAGGCCGGTTCTTGTTTCCTTGCGATATTAATGCCAGTTTAGTTCGCCCACCGAAGTGTTGGGCGCCAAGGCGTTATTGCGGCGATCGGTTTGGTTGGCGAAAAGTTTGCCGTTACGGGCGAGTGCCAGGTATTCTCCCATCGGCACGCCGTTCTTCGCAAAAGCCTCCAAACGGGCCGTGAACATTTTCCATTTCGCACGCTGCGGGTCATCTTTCGGCAATCGGTTTCGATAGGGTACTTGTTGGCCAACCAGCATCGCCAAATAGCCTTCGGCAGTAAAGAAATCTCTCTTTAGTTCCACTGTCAGCAGGCTTAGGTCTGGTCCAACCTCTTTGTAGTATTCGACCAACTCTGGCAACGCTCCAAGATCAACGTCATTTTGGACGGCGCGCCAAAAGGGAGTATCCAGGCGTGAGTTGAATTTGTAATGCAATGCCAGAAAGTCGCGAATAATCTCCCAGTTCTTCAGTTGAATGCGGTTGAATATGTCGCGTTGGATTTGTGGGATCGCATAGGACGATGCTGTGAGACCTTTGATCAGGTGCAGAATGGAATCGCAGATCATTCCGATCGCAGTTGCTTCAAGCGGTTCAACGAAACCAACGGAATTTCCGATTGCCACGACATTTTTAACCCACGACCTTCGATAGACACCGGGCCTGAAGTCGATGGCACGCGGCGTCGAAGCTTTGGGGTTTTTAGTCAGGTATTCGTGAGCGGCTTCGTCGTCGCTAAGAAACTTAGAGGAAAACACATAGCCGCGGTTAATCAACTCATCATGTTCAATTTGCCAACACCAACCGGCATTCATGGTTTCGGCCGTCGTGTACGGATGGTAGGGTTCGTCGGTTCGTTTCCAACCGCCGACAATCGCCCGGTCGCAAAAAAGAGCCTTTTCATAACTTTCGAAGGGCTCTCCAAGACTCTGGTGCAACAAAAACGATTGGAAACCTGAGCAATCGATGAACAGGTCGCCCGAGACTTGTTGGCCGCATGCCAAAATCAAGCTCTCGATTCCCGTTTCGTTTTGCGTGACCGAGGCCACGAGGTCGTCAATTTTCTCAATGTTTAGATCATCGGTCAATGTTTCGAGATAAGCTACAAAAGTTTTGTTTTCCAAATGGTAAGCGAAGCTGGTGTCATACAACGGGCTGCCGTCTCCACGGCGGATGGCAACATTATCGTATTGCATCAGTGCAGCGTTGATATCCGCGAACTCAAAATTGTCATCGCAGAAATAGCCCTTGGCAACCGAGAACCACTCGTGCGGTCGCATGAGTTGTCCCGAAAACGTATAATGAAAAAATGGCCGTGGTCCCCACAGAAAGCGAATGCCCAGTTTCAAGCTTGGTTTGGCAAACGCGTGAAACTGCTGCGGATCAATTTCGAGAAAACGGTGCAAAAACTGTACAACCGACGGAATGGTTCCTTCTCCAACTCCAATGACTCCCATTTTCAAAGACCGAACAACGACCAATTCAATGGCCGGGTCAAGCTTTTTCTTGAACGCGATGGCCGTGAGCAACCCTGCGGTCCCACCCCCGAGAATCACGATGCGACGAATTCGGCCCGCTTGGTTTTCAGCCTGGCTCATTTGTTTTCTTTCGCTGCGGTTGCTCGGTTGCGATACAGATCCCGTTTGACGGCACCGACCATTGCCAACTGATCGAGTGAAAGTTGGAGAAAAGCTGAAACCCGCCGGGCAGCCTCACCTGAATTTTCAATCACGGCGCGATAGGGAACTCGCAGCACTGGAACTCGTTTTTCATTAAGGATTTTCAGGGCATCGACACTTTGCCGGGCCAACAACAATCGCATGGTTTCGTCGTCCATGTCGGCCGATGATTTATCTTGTCGGCGCAGCATTTTCTTTTGGGAAGCAATGATCTCGTCGAAGTCTCGCTCGAGGTAAATCACGCGATAGCTGAGTTCGGCCGGCAAGTACGGAATCAATGGCGCGACGACTTTTACGACTTTTCCGGGTGCTGCCAACATGAATGAATTGTCGGCGTTCAGATGTTTAACTTGCTCCAATTCGAGATATCCTTCCGGGTTGTCTTCGTCTGCCTCTCGGTTGTGATCGGTGAAGATCGCCAGGCCTCCGGCTTGCAGCATTTGCATCATCATGGACGTCCCAGAGCGCGGCAGACCAGTCACCACGACGACGACCTGCTCGGCTGAGTCGTTCGGCAGTTTTGCGCGGTCTGCGTCTCCCAAAATCGGTAGCAGCTCGGAATTGCGGGTTGGACGTTCGCGTTCGGGGAGGATTTTCAATTCTTCAACGGGGTCCATGACGACGTCCCCAATCAAGCTTTCCCCTTTGGCCCGCATTCGCTTGTTCTGGTCCCGAATTTGTTCTGCCATAGTTATTAGTCTGAGCGACTCGGCCGGATTGCCCAAATGGCGTTCGATCAAACCCATCCGGGTATAAGCTTTAGAAAAGTTTGGGTTTTGCGATACACAGATTTTGAGGGCTGACATCGCGTCCTTCAGTCGATCAAGCCGATGCAATGCGGACCCCAAAACGTAATGGGCATTCGGCTGGAAGTATCGATTGGCGATCGATTGCAAGGCGAACTCCAATGCCTCGTCGGCTTTTTTCCGGCGTAAGGCGATAATGGCGTTGCAAAGCAAAAGTGAAGCGTTGTGTGGGTCCAGCGTTAGGCCCTTTTCGAAAGCCTGTTGGGCATCATGGATCTGGCCAGCGCCGAGCAACGCCTCGCCCAGCATGCCGAAAAAAGAAGGTCGTGGGCCGCCACTTTGAATTGCCCGCCGCAGGAAACGGATGCCTTCCGGGTATCGCTTTTGCGAGACGAGCACATAGCCCTCCAGGAAGTCCAACGCAAAATTATGCAAGTTTGCTTGGGACCGAAGTTCCATGAGTTCCTTCAATTCCGCAGGATCAAAAAGATTCGTTAGTCCTGGGTCGCTGCCACACTCGTCGGGATGGTCGCGCAAAAAATCAGCGCGGCGCTGTCGCATGATCGAGGAGTATTTGGAGAGCTTGGTCGTGGCATTTGCAGCATCGAGGACGCGCCGTTCGTTGAGTTGTTTCACCAATTTCGCCAAATCGTCGAGTTTCCCCATGGCCTTCAGGCACAAGGCGAATTGAATGCCGTAACGATACTCTCCCGGGGATTCACGATAGATCGATGCCAGAGTTGGCAATGCTTCCCCGAACAACCCAGCATCCATGTAGGAGCGAGCCAAATTGAACTTCTGTTCTGAGATTGCTCCACGAACAACTTTTTCCTTGTCTTCATCCAATCGGTCGATATACCCCAGTTCGACCAGTTGCTGCAACGCGCGTTGCGTTTCCTCATGATCAACCCCGACAGTGGGATTTGCCAAGGATGCTTCAGGTGGTGGTCCAACCAAATCCCAACTAGGAATGGAAGGCAATTCGCGAAAATCTACGAAAGCCTGATCGATGACGTGCCCGTCAAAGTCCTCGCCAGCTGGGACCCCGAACGCATGCAAAACCGTAGGGGCAACATCCAGCAAGTTCAAACCAAACAACAGTTCGTCATGTCGAATATCAGGTCCATGCATCACAAAAATTCCATGATCCCGATGCTCTACCGCAGGTCCAGCCGGTTCGGCTGGAATATATTTCGGACGAAGATGATCGGAATGAAAGCCGTGATCCGACATCACAATGACGGTCGCATCGAGGCCTGCTAACTGCAGAAGTCGCCCTAGCATCATGTCGTGAAAAATGTAGGCCGACGTAATCACATGTTGATAAATCTCAAATTCTTTATCAGAAACACCCGCCAGTTGCGGCGGATGGTATTTCATGAAGCCATGGGAGAAATGGTCGATGGCGTCGTAGTACACGGCCATGAAGTCCCACGGCTCAGTTTCCATTACGTGAGTGGCTGCGGCGTGGACCGAGGTCAATTCGCAAATGATTTTGATGCAAGTTTGCAAGCGGGGGTCTTTTTTTTGATCAACCTTGCTTGCATGGGGGATGAAGTTCAACAGGATGTCGGGGGTCATTTCCCCGGGATGCATCCGCAAGGCCTTGATTTCGTGGTAGAGTCGCGGCGGATAGACAGAAGCTTCTGAAAGCGACCATTGGTTAGCCGCAACAAAGTGCGTTGGGATTTTATGCATCAGATCCGAGATCATGACGCCATAGAGTGTTTCCGCAGGGTGGCTGGGCCACCAACCAACCACATTGGTCTTAAAGCCGTTTTGGTTCAGAATATTCCAAACTGCTTTGGTATTTCGAGAAAGGTTGGTCACAGGACGTACGTGCAAGCCATCCGGCGTGGGCTCGATAAAGCCGAGAATGCCATGTTGGTAGGGACGTTTCCCGGTCGCGATCGACGTCCAAAGCATCGGTGACAGGACAGGATGCAAGGTCCGCAAGTTGGCCATTACCCCCTCGCTGACCAGACGTTTGAGGTTGGGCATCAACCCCTGGTCCATCAGCGGGTGTATGACTTTCCAATCGGCGGCATCCCAGCCAACCAGCAGCAATTTTCTTTTGGCCATACCGATTTTCTAATTCACGATTTTTTCTCTCGAACAACTATCTTAATCGAAGGTACCAAAACAAAAAAAACGGGTCGGTTCCAAAACCGCCCGTTTTGCCAGAAATTGCCTGGAATTTTTCTTTTGCTACGCAGCGGCTCGCTTGCGACGAATTCCAACTGAACCCGATGCCAGCATTGCCAATGCAACCAATCCACTGAGGCCTCGCTCGGGAACAGCAGTAAATCCCGCGCGGATGGGGGCACCTGTGTTATCGAATGCCCAACCCAATACCGTTAGAGACAACGGTTCTCCGACATTATCAGCTGCCAATGACAGTTCCATCCAGCCATTATTCCCGTTGAACTGAAAGCCCAAAAATCCGCTTACTGGTCCGGTTCCGTTCACGCCAGCTTGGAGGGCACCCCACGCGTCGGATTGAATTCCAGCGTCATACCAGCCCATGAACCCAAGTCCTGCTTGGCCGGCTGTGTTAGAGATCAAGTCGTCCAGGTCAAATTTCTGCGCGTAATTGGAAGTCAACGGGTTGGCAAAGATTATCGCTCCGTTGAATCCATCCGCATCGAATGAGCCGCCAATGACCGATAGGCGAACGTCGTTCAAGGTGTCATTGTCGAAATCGAAATTGGCTTGACCTGCTCGGTTGACGACCGTGTTTAGCGGACCGCTATAGATGATGTCTGCCTCCAAATCTCCGGCCGTCATCGCGCTACCAACAGCGATCGACCCAAAGACAAACGCCATCGGCTTCCAATTGGGCGCTTTCAAAGACGCGGCGATTCGATATTGGTCCCAATTGCTAACCATGTGATCCTCCAAGGTCCTGGATTCTGGGAGCCTTCCCACTTCGGGATTAAATGGCGCGCAACGATCCACGATACGGTGAAATTCGGCATCTTAGGCCGAAATGTTAAAACGGAAACCTGATCGAGCTTTGGTTTGCTACAAACGTGGTTACCTTCCATGCCAGAAAATGAAAAAAACTTGGTTCGGATTTCCGAGCCAAGTTCTTGCTAGCAGTTCAGGGGGTCAATTGAGTGAATAAGGCAAGTGCGTCGGCTTACTCTGAAACGCGGCGGCGACGAAGGCCTACCGCTCCGGCAGCAAGCATTACCATGGCCGCAACACCGGCAGTACCAGGTTCTGGAACGGCGTTGAAATTTCCTGCAGCAATTGGAGCGCCTGTGTTGTCGTATGCCCAGCCTTTGACTGTCATCGAAACGGGAATACCGATGCTATCTGCTAGCAACGACAATTCCATCCAGCCGTTAAAGCCTCCAAAGGTAAAGCCCATAAAACCAGTTACTGGCCCTGATGCATTTACACCTGCTTGGAGTGCCCCCCAAGGATCGGAAGCAATGCCACCAAAATACCAGCCCATGAAACCCAGGCCAACGCTCCCGGCAGTGTCTGGAATCAAGTCGCCAAAATTGAATTTCTGTGCATAGGTACTTGATCCCGGATTTGCAAAAATATCGCCGCCATTCAGCCCATCAGCGTTGAATGAACTCGAGATAACTGTCAAACGCAAATCGTTTAGAGCATCTACGTTAAAATCGAAAGCCATTGTAGAATTGGTGTTGATCACGGTGTTCAATGGACCGCTGTAAATGATGTCGGCTTCTAAGTCACCACAAGTCATCAAACCGCCAACGGCTGCAGCTCCAAAACCAATCACTTTTGGAGCAACACTTGATTTTGCCTGTCGATCGCAGTTGATAGCGCTGCGAGTTGTCTCTTCATATTGACTCCATTTCGAAATTGTTTTGCGTGACATTTGTTTGGGTCCATAAGAGCTAAAAAAAAGTAAAATGCGCAATTTTGCCGTACATCCAAAATAACCGGAGATCGGAACGCGATCAACAAGGCTAATTAGTATTTATCAGTTTTTAGAAAATCAGAGAATCCTGCTTTTGATTTCTCAAGTGCCAGAGGCCAATTCCGTCCGAAATCTTCTTTTCACCCGCCTATTTCTGTACGCCAAATTGACGAAAGACATGTAAATCGGCAGCGGATTTCAATACGAAAACGAATCGAAGTGCACTTTCCTGCCCGCTGAAAAACGCCAAGCAAGAATATCAATTCCCGCTGATTTGAGTTACCATCATGGGTGAGTTTTCATCAAGAAATCGGCGGCCATTGCGGCTGGTGCTGGATTGCCGGATTTGAATCCAGTTGAACCAAGAGCACTGCCCTGCCCCACCTGCTTCGGGAGCTATTCACTAATGAAGTCTGGATCATCCACTAATCGTCGCAATTTTATTAAGCAAACTGCGGCGGCAGCCGCCGGTGCCACTGTTCTCGGCAACACTGCAATAGCCGCCGGTTATCACCACTCTGTCAACGATCGGCTGCGGGTCGGGTTGATCGGTTGCGGCGGACGAGGAACCGGCGCGGCCATGGATGCTTGTTCTGCAGATTCCAATACTACGCTCACGGCAGTCGCGGACGCTTTTCCTGATCGGGTTGAAATTTGTCTTAAGGGATTGAATCGAAGCTTCGAAGAGAAGTTCAAAGATCAGGCGAAAGAGAAACTGGATGTTCCAGCTGAACGAGTTTTTACTGGCATGGATGCTTACAAAGAGCTGATCGCATCCGATGTTGACGTCGTGATCTTGGCGCAGCCGCCCTATTTCCGACCCGCCGCACTTAAGGCGGCCGTCGAGGCTGGGAAACACGTCTTCTGCGAAAAACCGGTAGCGGTCGATGTTCCTGGAGTTTTGTCTGTGATCGAAACTTGCAAGAACGCCAAGGATGTGAATGTCGTCTCCGGCCTGTGTTGGCGATACGACCTCGGTGTTCGCGCAACGATGGATCAAATCAAGAGTGGCGCGATTGGACAAATCGTGACGATTCAGGAAAATTACCTGACCGGTGAACTTTGGCATCGTGGCAACAATCCAGAATGGAGTCCGCTGGAACAACAAATCCGCAACTGGCTGTACTACACGTGGTTGTCGGGAGACATTCCGTTGGAACAACACATTCATAGCCTCGACAAAGGCCTTTGGCTAATGGACGATGTTCCACCTGCTCGTTGCTATGGTACCGGTGGCCGCCAACGCCGGACCGATGAAAAATGGGGAAATGTCTACGACCATTTTGCATCCTGCTATGAATGGGACAACGGCGTGCGTCTGTTCTCCTATTGCCGTCAACAAAACGATTGCTTTAACGAAACGGAAGATCACGTTTGGGGAACTACCGGCAAGGCCAAAATTTTGGCGAATCAAATCGAGAACGATAAAGGGACTTGGAAATATAGCGGTCCCAAACCGTCGATGTATCAAGTCGAGCATGAGTTCCTCTTCCGCGCGATTCGCAGCGGCGAGAAGATCAACAATGGTGACTACATGAGCAAGAGTACGTTGATGGCAATCATGGCTAGAAACGCCTGTTACACCGGCCAAGAAATCACTTGGGACGCACTGCTCAAGGACACTACGCGGCTGGGGCCCGCCGATTTGAGCGACAAGAATTACAAACCCGATCCTGTTCCGATCCCTGGTCGGCGTGGCTAAGAACCTGCGACCGCAACCTGTGTCGCCGGTTTGTAGTTTAGCCGCCAAACCTTAAAATGACTCGGCGTCACTGACGCCGAGTTTTCTTTTTTGGGCAACCCATGAGCGATAATCCTGCCGCATCGCGGCTTCCACGACCGATTCAATACTCCGAATACCTGAACTTGAATCAGGTGCTCTCGGCCCAGACGCTCGAGAGCGCTCGCTACGGAAATCCAGCGCACGACGAACTACTTTTCGTCATCACTCATCAAGCGTATGAGTTGTGGTTCAAACAAATCGTCTTCGAGCTGCAATCGGTGATCGACATTTTCGATAACAGCACGGTCGAAGACCGCGAAATGGGGCAGATTATTGGCTGGCTGTCACGCATCACTGAAATTCAAGTTGTGTTGCTCCAGCAAATCAACGTCATTGAAACGATGACGCCTTTGGACTTTCTCGAATTTCGCGATTTGTTGGTGCCTGCGTCGGGATTCCAAAGCATCCAGTTCAAGCAAATCGAAATCATGATGGGGATCAAACGGGATCAACGCATTCCCGCGGACCGGGACTTCTTTTTGACTCGTTTGTCTGTCGATGAGCGGCAGATGCTCGAGGGACTTGAGCGAAAGCCCAGCCTGCTGGAATTGACAGATGCCTGGCTCGCTCGAATGCCATTTTTGAAATTCGGCGTTTTTGAATTCTGGAAGGAGTACGAATTGGCCGTGGGGAAAATGCTCCAGTCCGATCGCCAGATCATTGCGAAAAACCCCGCGATTTCTGATGAAAATCGCCGCTGGCAAATGGCTGCGATTGAAGCCACGCAGCAACGGTTCGAGTCCCTTTTGGAGAAATCCCGATTTGATCAGTTGCGGGAAAAAGGGGAATTTCGCTTGTCCCATCGAGGATTCCTGGCTGCATTGTTCATTAACTTGTATCGCGATGAGCCGATGATGTACTTGCCCTATCGGTACCTGACCTTGTTGCTCGAAATCGATCAAAATTTCACCAATTGGCGTTCTCGCCATGCGTTGATGGTTCAGCGGATGCTGGGCCGCAAGATCGGGACCGGCGGGTCGTCCGGACATGAGTATTTGAATCAAACGACGGAACAGAACCGAGTGTTTTTAGACTTGTTTGCCTTGTCTACGTTTTTGTTGCCGCGCAGTTCGCTGCCGAAATTGCCGGATGAATTACGCCGGGCGCTCGGATTTCATTTTGCAAAGACCAGTTGAACCAACGTGTAAACGGCGGCAAATTTCACCCTCGGTTGCTGCCATTTGGAACACTGCCTAGTTGTAAATTTCGGAAATGCTTGCAAAGATTTTCTTTTACTTTTTCTTTTTCTGATTGATTCATCAATGAACCCATTTCAATTTGTTGAGCCTGTCAAATACGAAGGTCCTTCGTCGGCTAATCCGTTGTCGTTTCGCTGGTACAATCCCGACGAAGTGATTGAGGGAAAAACGATGCGCGACCATTTCCGATTCAGCGTCGTGTACTGGCATACGTTTCGCGGCACGGGGGCCGACCCCTTTGGTGCTCCGACAATGCATCGACCGTGGGATGACAGCAGCGATTCGCTGGAGAACGCTAAGAACCGAGTGCGGGTTTCCTTCTCATTTTTGGAAAAATTAGGAGTTCCGTTTTACGCGTTTCATGATCGGGACGTGGCCCCCGAGGGCAAGAACTTGCGGGAAACCAACGACAATTTGGACGCAATCGTGCAGGTATTAAAGGAAGAGCAGGAACGGACTGGCATTCGGTTGTTGTGGGGTACGGCAAATCTGTTCAGCCATCCCCGTTACATTCACGGTGCGGCCACCAGTTGCAACGCTTCGGCGTTCGCCTTCGCTGCCGCTCAAGTCAAAAAAGCGTTGGAAGTCACCCATCATCTTGGTGGCGATGGTTATGTCTTCTGGGGTGGACGCGAGGGATACCAGACCTTGTACAACACGGACATGAAACGCGAAATTGATCACCTCGGCCAATTCTTGCACATGGCCGTCGATTACGCGCGTTCGATCGGCTTCAAAGGCCAGTTTCTGATCGAACCCAAACCCAAGGAGCCGACCAAACATCAATACGATAGTGACGCTGCAGCGTGCATCAATTTCCTGCGTGCTTATGACCTGATCGATTTCTTCAAGCTCAACTTGGAGACCAACCACGCGACTCTCGCCGGGCATTCCATGATGCATGAAATGGAATACGCCGCGTCACAAGGTTGTTTGGGATCGGTCGATGCCAACACCGGCGATGAACTGCTCGGCTGGGATACCGACCAGTTCCCAACGAACATTTATTTGACGACTCAAATGATGTTGGTGTTGCTGAAGTACGGCGGGTTAAGTCCCGGAGGCGTGAACTTCGACGCCAAGGTACGACGGGAGAGCATTGACCCGATGGACTTGATGCATGCCCATGTTGGCGGCATGGACACGTTCGCTCGAGGCTTGCGCATCGCCGCCGCGATTCGCGCCGATGGTCGACTGTATCAAATGGTCAAGAATCGGTACCGCAGCTGGGATACTGGTCTGGGTGAAGAAATCGAGCGCGGCAAACACGACTTCGAATCGTTATCGAAGTTAATGTTGGAGAAAGGCGACGCGGAACCAAACGAAAGTGGTCGCCAAGAACTTTTCGAAAACATCATCAACTTGTTTGTTTGAGAACAGGCACAGTCGAAACGATATCGCCGGCATTTTGACGTTGGCTCGACAATAGTCAGGCAGGAATTTGCTTAAGCAATTCGCGGATGACGTCGATCGACAGGCTGTTGCCGGCTAAGCTCCAGCATTGTGTTCGATTTAGAGTCGGCGGGAATTGGAACGTCTCGGCAAAACCCAACAAACGGATGATTTCGCGGGGTGTGAAATGGCGAATTCCACCGCTGTCGCGCAGATAGGAGCCGCTGCGAATGTGCGATCTGCCATAGGCCGAAGTGAAACAGGTTGCGACCGCAGTCGGGTCGTCTGCTGAAACGATATTTTTTGCGAATCGATAATCTTGCAAGATCTTTTTTGAAATCCTCAGCGATTCGTCCTTTGCCGCATCCGGTTCCACAACGTCGGCGACGCTCCGTTGCCATTGAGACGATTGGGCTGCAGGCGTTTCGAATTCCTTCAGTGGACCCTGCGAGGCAACCAAATAAAAACGTCGTCGGCGGTTAGCGATGCCGAATTGGGACGGGCAGACCACAGACTCTAGCCAACCATATCCATTCGCAGTCAAGATCTCGCGCAGGAGGGTTGCCGCACGTGATTGCTGAAAGGGCGGGACGTTTTCCATTGCCAGATGGCGCGGTCTAATGATCGCCAAGCATTCGAGCAAGCGCAAAAACGCGCGACATCTGGGATCTTCGATGTCACGCTGTCGACCGCGTGCAGTGAATGGCTGACACGGCGGCGACATCCACCAGAGGTCCGCGCCGTACTGCTCAAGTGTTTCTATAGCGATCGACTCTAACGAATAAGCGCTCCAGGGATGGGTGAAGTTATGCAGGTAAGTCTCGCCGCACAACCGATTGATGTCGATCGCCTGAATTACCCGTATGGAATCAGGGCACGCTGCAGCAAATCCGCCAATCCCACTGAATAATTCGAGAGCCTTAATCAACGCCGTTGCCTCAAACTAAAGTTGCTTGTCGCAGCGATCCAAGCGTTTTTTGGATTGGGCCTGCTTCGGCGGAAGATGCAACTTTATTCCTCGTTGCCCGTTTGCAAAATGGCCATGAAGGCCTTTTGTGGAATGTCTACGGAGCCAATCGACTTCATCCGCTTCTTGCCCTCTTTTTGTTTTTCCCAGAGTTTTCGTTTGCGGGTGATATCCCCACCGTAACATTTTGCGGTCACGTTCTTTCGCATGGCCTTGACGGTCTCGCGTGCGATCACTCGAGTCCCAATGGCCGCTTGGACCGCAATTTCGAACATGTGCCGATCGATTTCTTCTTTCAGTTTCTTCACAATTGCCCGCCCGCGTCGTTCCGCGTCGGCGCGATTGCAAATCACGCTCAAGGCATCAATTCGATTTCCGTTGACAAGCATGTCGACACGAACCAAATCGGCATCCTGATAACCGATCAATTCATAATCCAGGGTCGCATAACCGCGGCTGATTCCCTTTAATTTGTCGTGCATGTCGTAGATTACTTCGGCCAGCGGAAGTTCATACGTCAGCATCATCCGCGTCGCCGAAAGGTATTCGGTATTTCTTTGAATGCCACGTCTTTCACTGCACAGTTTCATTACGGCTCCGACGTATTGCTCGGGGACGATAATGTTGACCCGCACGATGGGTTGGCGAAATTCCAAAATTTCGCCCGCATCGGGGACTTCTTGCGGTCGGTGGATTTCCAGCAATTCACCGCTGCGAGTGAGTATTTCATAGGTAACGTTCGGCGCGGTTTGGACGAGGTCGATATCGGCTTCGCCTTCCAAACGCTGCTGAACGATTTCCATATGCAAAAGGCCGAGGAACCCGCAGCGAAAGCCGAACCCCAGTGCTTCGCTCGATTCCGGCGTGAATTCGAAGCTCGGGTCGTTGATCGAAAGTTTCGTCAAGGCATCGCGGAGTTCCGTGAAGTCTTGACCATCCGAAGGATAAAGGCCGCAATAAACCATACGCTTGGGAGCCTTGTAGCCCGGCAGTGGGATCCCAGCAACTCCAACGGCATGAGTCAATGTGTCACCGATGTGGACTTGATCGAGCGACTTAATATTGCAAATCAAATAGCCGACTTGGCCTGCTTGCAAATCCTTGCAGATTTCTCGTTGCGGACGAAACTGGCCGATCTCGACGACCTCATGGGTCATGTTGGTCCGTAGGAAGCGAACCTTTTGGCCTTTTGAGATTTTGCCATTCATTACCCGCACATAGGTGACCGCACCGCGAAACTCGTCGTAATGCGAATCGAAAACCATCGCTTGCAAGGGAGCATCGGGATCACCAACGGGTGCCGGGACACGTTCGATGATGGTCGCCAGCAGTTGCTCGATGTTGACGCCGGTCTTGGCGCTGACTTTGATGATATCGTCAATATTGATCCCGATCGATTGATGCATCTCCATGGCGACTTCATCACTGCGTTGGTGCGTCAAGTCAATTTTGTTAATGACTGGAATAATGGTAAGGTCGGCCTCAATTGCCGCGTAGGCATTAGCAACCGTTTGTGCCTCGACGCCTTGAAAGGCATCCGCCAAAAGCAGTGCTCCCTCGCAACAGGCTAGACTGCGGGAGACTTCGTAATGGAAATCGACGTGCCCCGGCGTGTCGATCAAATTCAATTCGTATCGAATGCCCTGGTATTTGTAAAACATCGTAACGGCACGCGCCTTGATGGTAATGCCGCGCTGCCGCTCCAAAGCCAAGTCATCAAGCAACTGATTTTGCATGTCGCGCTTGTCGACCGTCCCGGTTGTTTCCAGCAGGCGATCGGCCAGCGTGCTTTTTCCGTGGTCGATGTGCGCGATGATGCAAAAATTTCGAATACTCTTCTGGTAATTTTCCGACATGCTCAATTTATTTGAAGTGAAAACAAAACGCCGACCCAAACAAATTTTGCCGGTCCAGCATTGCCAATGAAGCGTCTATCACCAAACCCGTCAGGACTCCATCCCGGGGGTAGACTCCAAGCCCGAGAACATCAAGGTCGCGGTTGGAATCGATGGTAATGCAGTCGAGCGAGTCCCGCTGCGCCGACAAACCCAGCATTCGATCCCAACACTGCGTAATCGATTTTCAGGTTTTGAGTGATTTCAGGGAAGACTAACTTGCCGACATGCGTCTTTATTGTTTGTAAAAAACGTCTGCCTATTGTACTCGTTTGGCCCCCAAAGGTCATGGCACCGCCCAAAAGAATCGCTTCAGGGTCTATCGTATGCACGACGACAGCAATTCCTCTCGCAAGGTATTCTGCGGTTTCTTCGATAACGTCTTGTGCCAACGAGTTTCCTGATTCAGCGGCATCGGCAATTTGTTTGGCGGTTAAGGAATCTGGACTTAGGCTGGCGGACTGAGTGGCTCGCAGCCTTTCTTGCATTCTCGCCACCAATGCCGTCGCGCTGGCATACGCCTCCAAGTGACCTGTTTTGCCGCAGCCGCATCGTCGCGCCGTAGGACTCCAGTCAACACACACGTGCCCTAATTCGGCTCCCAAGCTATGGACGCCTTCGATGCAACAATCGTCCACAATGATTCCGCCGCCAACGCCCGTCCCCAGCGTGAAATAGACAAGACTCGTTAACTCGTGAGCCGAACCGAGCCAGTACTCGCCAAAGGCGGCAGCATTCGCGTCGTTGGTAAACGTCACTGGAAGACCCAATGCATCACTCAGGCGATCGCGAATTGGGAAGTTTTTCCACGCCGGCAGGTTGACGGGCTCCAAGATCATTCCTCGACCGATGTCCATCGGACCTGGCGTTCCCAATCCGGCCCCTACAACCCGCTCGCTCGTCAGTTCATGTTGAGCAAGCAGTAGGTCAAAATTCTTTCGTGACTCTTGAACTGCGTAGGCTGGACCTCGCTCGGAATTGGTCGGAAAAGACGTCGCACACAGGACCTCGCCTGAATCGGAGACCAAGCCTATTTTTACATTGGTTCCGCCGACATCGATGCCGAGAAACAATGGGGCATTCGAGGTCGCGGTCATTCCAAAATTTTCTTTCAAAAAGAGTTCGGTAATTGCAGGCTCTCGATTGTAGTTCAAATTGATGGACTCAACAATTCAGTGACAAGTCCGGCGTCAGGTAAGGGGATTTCTTAAGCCCGGCCCTTTCGACTCCCATTTGACATCGTTTTTAGTCTAAGAGAAAATCAGGCAGTCAGAATTGTCTTGCTTTCTCTACCAAACAACCCGAAAGAAAACCGTTGTGAAAAACCTCATCGTTGATTTTTCGGAATTCGACGAATATAAGATTGTTTGCGGACGAGCCGAAATCGAGCGGTTGAATCCCCACCGTTTTGAATTGTCTTTGATTGACGGAATCCTGTTTGAAGACATGGAGGGCGGTCGTTGCGTTGGCTTTCACGATGTGCGGGAGGATGAGTTTTGGGTTCGCGGACATTTCCCGAATTTTCCGTTAATGCCTGGCGTGCTGATTTGCGAAACTGCGGCCCAATTGTGTTCCTATTTCGCAACCAAAACCAAACTTGTTGGTTCAAAAATCATCGCCCTGGGCGGCTTGGATGAAATCCGATTCCGCGCCCCCGTGCGCCCTGGAAGTCGCCTGATTACAATGTTGAAACGTGAGAGAGTTCGGGAAAATGTGATGATCAACGGGCGATTTCAATGTTTTGTGAATCGCGAATTGGCTTGCGAAGGGCTGATCAAGGGCGTCGCCATTAACTCAAATTAGCGCCTTCGATAAGTTCGCAACTCCAAGCCGCGCGAATAAGATATTGGTGATAGCTTTATTCCCGCCAATACTTGCAGTGACACTGACCCGCCCAAGTCAGATTGTGAACGGAGACAAATAATGTCCATCGAAGTCGCTTGTCCCTGGTGTCACGGTCATTTCGAAGTCCCGAATTCTGAAGCCGGGAAGAAGATTGCCTGTGCTCATTGCGACCAGTTGATTCGCGTCCGGATTCCCAACCATCCAGAAGTTGTGCGATTCAAGAACAAGAAAAAAATCAGGGTGAAAAAAGCTGAATCGATTGCGGTCCAACCCAACCCAAGCAAACCGTTCCCGTTCCCAGCTGCTGAATCAATTCAGACGGGTAATCGTCACTCGTTGCAACCGGCTCCTCACGACGCTGAAGACGATTTATCCACTAAACGAGTTAGCCAGGTTGCCGTATTGGCAGCGGCAATGGCTACTTTAGGTGTCGTCATTTTCTTGGGGGTTGGAATCTGGTTCTTGGGAATGCTTCGCCGCCCAGCAGTCAACCTCACCGATCTCGATACGCGCATAGAAAACAAAGGCCTCTTTGTTCCAGTGTTTCCCGAGATGGAGAAACAAAAAACGATTCGTAATCGCGGCATCGATATTTTCGGGGTCGACCTGGAGGCTGATTCGAGGAACCCTTACAACATTCCTGCTGGTTCCATGAAGCTGCGAGTCTTCATGCCTGCTCTTAAGGACCGCGCAGAATATTCACCCGGCTCGTTGACCTGTGTTTTGATTCCATCTGGCGGGCCGGATTTTTTTCACGGGTATCCCTTGAAGCCAGTAGAACAACTTGATGAGTTGTTTCCCTATGTGTCCGCTGGGATGGTCGTCGTTCATTTCTCGACCGACGGCGAATTGCCACAAGCAGAGTATAAGAACAAGACCTACTATTGGGATGATTCCGAAACTGCGTTTCGCAAGTTTGCCGCGGCCGACGGCGGATGCGAGAATGCCCGTTTTGCGTTGGAATTCACGCTGCGCAAGCTTCCCATGGTACATCCTGGAAGAATTTACATTGCGGGCAAATTTTCAGGAGGTTCAGTAGCTCTCCAATTTGCAGCGCGGGAGCCAAGATTGGCGGGTTGTCTCGCCTACACTCCTTGTGTTGATTTCCAGAAGCAAATTGAACGCAACAAAATACCAGCAATACGGCAGGATTTCATCGGCCTCCTAAAGAGATTCGCAGAGCAAAATTCCCCATCGGTTTCAGTTGAAAAGATTCGGTGTCCGGTTTATCTATTTCAAACTCGCCAAGATGAAGAGTTTCCTTTCGAGGACACACAGCAATTCAGCACGATGCTCAAGGCATTCAATTCCCAAGTCGTCTTTTCGTTGCTCGCGGCACAAGCCAGTGATCCAGCCTTTGATCATATTGAAATCATGAATGGTGTGAATTGGATTATTGAAGATGTTTCGCCAGTGGTTCTGCCCAAAGCGATCGACATGATACCGTCGGGTGGAGCCCGTTGAGTTGACGTCGTAGGTTGGTATGAAAAAACCTCAAGAGTTTGTCTCTCGAGGTCTTGCAATCTGCAGGCTACCGCAAATTAAGGCTTCTTAACGTTAATCTTTTTTGGTTTTACTCCTTCTGATTTCGGCAACACGACTCGGAGGACGCCCTCGTTGAATTCTGCGATGGCGTCATTGTCGTTCACCGAGGTTGGCAGGCCAACACTGCGGGAGAAGCTGCCGAAGCGACGTTCAATCGAATGAAACTGGCGATTCTTGTCGTGTTCTTCCTTTTCCTCAGATCGTTGGCCGCGAATTGTCAGCATGTTGTTTTCGACCGTGATGTCGACGTCTTCGGGTTTGACGCCTGGCAAATCCATTCGGATCTCAATTGCGTCTCCTGTTTCCGAGACGTCCATTCGAGTTGTAAAATTGCTCATCATGGTGTTGTTCGAATTATCGCTAATTGCTTCGAACAAGTTGTCGAAATCCAGAAAGTCACGTGGAATCCATGGCGCAAGGCTGAATGGAGAAACTCGTCGTGTACGCGGTTTTTGCGAGATTGACTGTGACATTTTTTGTCTCCCATAAAAAACACTGTCGTAAGAAAAGAATGCTCTAACGAAGAGCGATGTTTATGGAAGCAAAGTCCGTGCCAATTTTGAATGGCCAATTTTCGCGAAATTTCTCGGCCCTGATTCTGACAAGCTGTCGCCTGACATGACAAAATTTCGGACCCTTCGAAACGCTGCTTTCGTCAACAACAGAACGATGTCAATTTGTTGCCAGTTCAATTGTCTGCCAAAACATTGCAAACGCATTAAAAAAGACATGAGCACCAATACACGGCCAGAGGCTTCGTGTCTTGATGAACAACCAAGAAAGAAAGATGCCCAGGAGGAAAAGAGAAAACGGAGCCGCACCCTGGTCCAAATGGACGCCTGCAAACAAAAGTGATGCGACAATAACGCCTGCTTGCAGACCCGGCTGTCTGTGCTCGCTGAGCACACTCGGTTCGCCATTTTCGCACAAATGCCTACGCGCAGGGGTCAAGTTGACGAGGTTCCCCAAGATTAAATCGCCAAGAATATTCCGTGAGCCTTCGCGCCACGCGGGGTGCAACCCGGCAATTCCAAAAATCAGCAGACCACGAAACAAAAACTCTTCGGTAATCGGAGCCACAAGTACGGCGCCAAACCACAGGCTTGCGGTCTGGGCAAATGAAGTGGATTCGTTGAGCGAGTCGAGAGTGGGGTGTTGATACTTTACAAAAAACGAGCTGAAAAGTGAGTGCAGAATCAAAAGCCAGGGCATAACGAGCAAGATACGTTTAATGCCAATCCCGGCGTCCAGAACCACATTCCGTTCCGGATCAACAAACCAAAATTTGATCCACTGTGATTGAGGCAACAAGATCAGCCAGCCTGCCAGGCAGCCAAGTAGTCCGCCGATTCCGACAACGAAACCGTGACAATCACTCGGAAACCAAAAGAGAAACCAGCTGCTAATACCCATCCCGCAAAAGACAGCGGCACTGGCCAGGAACAACTCCGTTAACCCCAAGGGTTCGATTCGCCGTTGCGGAGTGAGTCGCCAAAAAATTCGCTCTTCCGGATCCGTAGCTGATTGCAGCCACAACGCGATGCTGATTAGGCACATCACGACAATCGATAGGATTTTCCAATGCGTCACCGTGCTGGGATACCAAACGGCGAGCGAAAGGGAATCGGTCAGGATTGTAAGCAACGCTTGCATCAGCCGTTTTTCGCCGCTGACAACAACGATTTCCCTGCGGCGGACACATAGCCGATCCCCGATTGAACGGTGGAAGCCACGGCTAGCCAAATTGAAACGAGCAGGACAAGCGACAGCCATTGCGGCAACGGTTGAGTGGGTTCCTCAGTGAGCTTGGCAAGAGCAACGAGTCCAGCGCCGGCGGCAATGCATTGAAACCACATCTTTATCTTGCCCGCGAATTTAGCCGAAAAGTCACCGCCGCTTTGCTCAATGAAGCCACGCAGTGCAGTGACCAACATTTCACGGCCGACGACCACCACCGCCATCCAACCGGAAACGGACGAGTACCACGGCAATCGATCGCGCATCTCAACCGCCAACAAAATAAAAGTTCCACAAATCAAAATCTTGTCGCAAAACGGATCGAGAATTCGTCCAAGTTGCGAGACCTGATTGTATTTTCGCGCCCACCATCCATCGATCCAATCCGTTCCTGCCGCCAGCACAAACAGGACGAATGACGTCCAGTACCATTCCAGTGACATTACCACAAACAGGACGACGCTCAGGCCAAGCCGAACCATGGAGATTTGGTTCGGCACGTTGAAAATCTGATTCCCGACAGGGTGCTTTTGACTATCGTTCAACGTTGGAACCTTTCCCAAGTTCAGTTGATCAAGAGAGCACGTTAAGCGCAGCTCGCGCGGTCGGCTTGCCAACTGCGGCGGCTACCAAGTCGTATTCGACGAAATCTACGACTTCGGCCGAAACGATTTGCCCCGCCTGCAAGCGATGATCGGTTTCCGTAATGTAGACGATTGAGTCCACGTCAGGCGCGTCGGCTTTCGTCCGTCCAAGCCAAACCCCCTTTTGCTCCGGATGCGGGGCATCAATGATGACATCGACCAGTTTGCCAACCAACGCCTGGTTGAAGTCGAAGGCGATTTGTTGCTGAATTTCCATTAACTCGCCTCGACGGCGCTCCATCGTAGGCGTATCGATTTGGTCCGGCAGTTTTGCCGAGGGCGTGTCGGGTTCATACGAATAAGTGAAAACGCCCATGCGTTCGAATTTTTGCTCGCGAACGAAATCGCACATGGCTTGAAAGTTCTCTTCGGTCTCGCCGGGAAATCCTGTGATAAATGTTGTTCGCAAAACCAGGTTTGGAATTGTCGCACGCATTTTCTGAATCAACGCTTCGGTATCCGGCCGACTAACGCGGCGCGCCATGCGCCGCAGCATCGTATCGTCGCCATGTTGGAGCGGCATGTCGATGTAAGGAATGATTCGTTTGGAATTTGCGATCGTTTGTAGCAAGGTTTCATCGATGTACATCGGATAAAAGTACATTAGTCGAATCCAGTCCAAGCCTTCGATCTCATCGAGTCGTCGGAGCAATTCCGTCAACTTGGACTCCCCGTACAAATCCCGACCGTAGTACGTTGTGTCCTGGGCAACGATGATGAGTTCGCGCACACCAAAACTCGCCAGTTGCCGGGCTTCGGCGATCACATTCTCCATCGGTTTGGTCGCGTGCTTCCCACGCATTTTGGGAATTGCACAGAAGGTACAGAGTCGATCGCAGCCTTCCGAAATTTTTAGGTAGGCGAAGTGTCGGGGTGTTATCTGCAGACGATCCGTATCGGACAATGCCCGAATCGGTGCCGGTTGAAAGATGTTTCGTTGTTCCTCGCGATTACCCAGCAATCGGTCGGCGATTTTCGTGATTTCTTCTCGACCGAAAACACCCACCAGCGAATCAATGTCGGGTCGGTCCTCCAGCAATTGTTCCTTTTGCCGTTCTGCGAGACAGCCGGAAACAATGACCCCACGAGTCTTGCCAGCTCGCTTCAGTGCCAACATCTCGTCGATGCTTGCGAATGATTCATCGCGAGCCCGCTCGATGAAGCCGCAAGTATTGACGACGACGAAGTCGGCTCCGTCGGGATTCCCGACCAAACGGTATCCGTCAAGTTTGAGCAGCCCCATCATGCGCTCGCTATCCACCGTGTTTTTGGGGCAGCCGAGACTAATAAAGGCATAGCTGCCTTTGCAATCTTTGTCTGCTGTCTGGGGTTTGTATTTGTTGCTCAACCAAATCTCATTTGGAAAAAAGTTTGTTTTTCAGTCGTTTCTGCAGGGCATTTTACCCAAAAAAGGCCAGTTCATCGAGTGTTAAAACGCCCCACCCCCGAATCGTCTTGGACTCGATAGTTACCAAGTTGGTGAATCGCGCCCAACAAATTGGCGAAGAGCGCCTCCTCAAACCGGCCGAAATCTCAAAAACAGGTGCGAAGACTGCCGGGGATGTTGGAAAGTCGTCTTTTGACAAGAGGGAGTTTCAAAGATCTTCCCTCGCGATGCGACAAGTTTGTCATTTACGCAAAGTCTTGAATTGCAGCGGTTTATGGCAAATTTCAGATTTCGCTCTAGGCGGCTTGGCGGCAAGGATTAAAATCAGAGACGCTCGAAGGCATCGAGCAAGGTTTCATAACAAGTGGGAGTGGGGCAGCCGCATCGGCTTGTCATCTCAAAGGAATGTCAATCGGTATTCTTGATTCTTTACGTCGCGCTGGCCCAACGATTTTGCCATCGATGTTGATGTGCAATTTTGGAAATCTGGAGCGCGAGGTCGCATTGCTGGAAGAAGCTGGAGTTCAGGGCTTTCATCTGGATGTTATGGATGGAGTCTTTGTACCCAACTTCACCTATGGCATGACTATCGTCGCTGCGTTCAGAAAACTAACCCGACTACCGTTGGACGTGCACTTAATGATTCAAAATCCGCTGAAATACGTGGATGACTTTGCCAATGCCGGAGCGGACGTTATCACGTTTCACGCGGAGGCCGTAGAAGACCCGGAAAAAGTGATCGAGAAGATTCACGCGAATCGATTGCCGGCCGGTATCGCGATTAATTCGAAGACCCCCGTGAGGCGCATTGAACAAGTGCTGCCTAAATGCCAGTTGGCACTTGTGATGAGCATTGAAGCTGGCTTTGGCGGCCAAAGATTCGAAGAAAGTGTCCTTCCGAAATTTACAGAGATCCGTGATTTGGTCGGCGATCGTATCGCCTTGGAAATTGACGGAGGCATCAATGCCGCGACGATCGCCCGGTCGGTGAACGCCGGGGCAGAATTGCTGGTCGTCGGCTCGGCAATTTTTAAGCAAGAAAATTACGGGCGAGCTTTACTTGATCTTCAGGCGGAGTTCCCCAAATCGGATACAAACGTGTCGTGATTTCCAACTGGCCTCCACAAGGGGCTCACAAGGAAAGTCGTCGATTGGTAAAAACAACGATGGATTGGATTGCTGATTAGTTCAGCAAAAAAATGAGTACTAAATTCCCGAACCTGTTGTTGGTAAGAACTGCTGCAACTGAATTGGATTTTCAAGGGCGAATCTGTGGAAAGCTGGATGTGCCATTGTGCGAATCTGGTATGGCACAAGCCCGCGAAACTGCCCGCGAACTGGCAGAACGAAAAATCAAGGTGATCTACCGGGCGCCTTGCATGGCCGCCTCGCAAACGGCGGAATTGTTGACTGCCAAATGGAATGCCCGAATCAAGATCGAAACGGCTCTAGAGAATATCGACTTCGGCTTGTGGCACGGGCGTAAATTAATAGAGCTCAAGAATAAACAGCCCAAATTGTTCCGCAATTGGACCGAACATCCCGAAATGATCTGTCCTCCCGGAGGCGAAGCGATTTGTCATGTGCAAAAAAGAATTCTTGAATTCTTGAAATTTGCCGGAAAGAAGCACGATGCAACGACAATTGCCTTGGTCGTTTCTGCGCCGGTGGCTGCAGTGATTTGCAATGAATATCACGGCGGAGAATTAGGTGAGTTGTGGTGCAACCTGAAGGCCGACGCGGCCTGGCTGGACCTGACGATGGCAAATTCCGTTTTGGTCAACTAGGCCGACGATCGATTCCACTTCCGGCTGTGGCAACTACATGATTGAGAAATAGTTGTCGACTGCGAAATCCATCATTTCGTTAGTCAACACAAACGGCTTCTGCGTGTACTTGCAGTAGCATTTCACTTGCATCAGCAAATCGCGCGGGTGACAGTTGCGGAACGGTCGATTCTTGGGCAAGTAATGTTGCTCAATCAGGTACTTGATGACATCCGGTTTGTGTTCGCAACCTGTTACCTTGCACATGATTTCGAAAAGTTTTTCGAAGAATGGTCGACTCGGATTCGGCACTTCGATCTTGTACGGGATACGTCGCAAGAACGCGTCATCCACGAGATCTTTGGGTTCCAAGTTGGTTGAGAAAATCACCAATTGGTCGAAGGGAACTTGAACTTTCTTGCCGCTGGAAGTATTCAGGTAATCGTAGCGCTTTTCCAGTGGCACGATCCATCGGTTCAGCAGTTCGTCTACGGTGCATTGTTGCCGGCCAAAGTCGTCGATTACGAGCGTGCCGCAATTGCTCTTCATTTGTACGGGAGCCTCACTGGTCCCGGAAGAAGAATTGTATTGCAATTCCAGGTGCTCAAGACGCAATTCGCCACCCACGACAATCGTTGGCCGGCGAATCCGCACCCAACGATGATCAATCGAATCATCACGTAGCAAGCCTTCGTTATTTTCGTTTGCGACTTCCTCGTGATTCATGGGGTCGAACAATCGGACGATGTCGCGATCGATTTGGACCGAACGCGGAATCCAGATGTATTGCCCGAAGGACCGCGTGACGCGTTCTGCGATGCTCGTTTTTCCGTTCCCTGGGTACCCATACAAAAACATGCCGCGCCCGCTGTTCACGGCCGGACCGAGCTTTTTCATTACATCATGAGAAATCAGAAGGTCGCTAAACGCGCGTCGCAGGTCTTCCTCCGATGGATTTTGGTTAGCGATCGTCTGGGCTTTGACGCTTGCGGCATAGGCGTTGAAAGGCACTGGCGCCGCCCCGTAATAGGAACAGCCTTCCGAAAAACGCCGAGCGCGTTCACGGCCGGCCTCGGACAATTTACAAATGTAGTCGTTCGCAGCGGCCTGACCGATGTACGATAGGTTTTGATCGGACTTCATTCGTGTCATGACTTGTTCGAGCAATGCAAAGGGCAATTTAACCTGTTGCTCAACTTGACGAATCGTTGCTTCGCCGCGGGCCAGCAAAAATTTTGAAACCAGCTCCTCCACGAGTGCTTCGTTGGTGCCCGCTTCAAAATAATTGCGGGGCGCTTGGGGTACGAATTCACCGGTTGGTGATGCCTGTCGCGGAGCGTCCGTGGCCTCCGTCGTTTTGGCTTTGCCATTGGTAAGATTTTGCAAACGCGACAACAATTCGTTGAGCCGTTCGTCGGCGGATTCTCCCGACTGATTGGATTGAACTTGGTTCATACTGGATGGGATTTACCTGGTTCGTGGCAAAGTGAAATCGCGAGGTGTAGATGCAAAATCGGCCACTCAACCGGGTTTTTTAAGGCAAACGTCGTTTGTTCGGCATTTGCGGCGAATACCCCGTGAATTGCACGGACTAAGACGATTATTTCAAAACAAGTCGGCAGCAACTCTGGAACCTGAGCAATGGCAGAACCACTACCTTCAGTAAATGTTCTGAGAAAAAACGTCCCATATTTGGGCTCCATTGCAAATCGCTCACAATCGTCATCGCTTGACAATCAAAATTTGCGATTCGACATTTGAAAAAATGCAGAAAAGTCAATCTACTGTGCCAATTTGTGGTTCGCAATAAATCGCAGACTTGTGGATGGCTAGGCGGCGACCAACCCACTGGAGCAGGAACTCTGATTACGAATCAGCGCTCGAACACCAACGAACAACGACGATTGAACTCAATCCCACCACCAGCGTTGTGAGTCATCGTGCGGAACGCTCGCCATTTCCGGGGCAGACTTAAGGACTGCATAATTTGTCGAATCGACCAATCGTGTAACGGGGCAGTCAATTCCGCCACTCACACCGATGATCGTCTTGCGATATTTCTTGCTGCCCTTCTGGAAATTAATCGCCTCGCTATTCATTACGGACCCCACGACTCTCGCGACATTCGTCGGTTGTTCCTGATATTGCGATTGGCCCTTGGACGCGTCACGACCGAAGTAGGTCAAATTCCAGTTAACTTCAAGGGCCAGTCCCTCCCGACGAATCAATGAACAAACCATCGCGAGGTCAAATACATTTCGCAATTGATTGTACACCGGATATTTTTCCGACAATTCGTCAAAATGTTTCGTGAAATTGTCTGCAAACAATTTGGTCGGCCCTTGTGACTTGTGAGTGTGGATTCGCTGCCCCTGTCCGTCGAGCATTTCAGTTTCACTCAAAACCTTCACGCCCGTCCCAAGCAACTCGAAGATTGTGTGGCTCTCGTCAGTTGCGATTCCGTCGTAGTTCAACGTGAACCACCACCGCGCGACGTCCATGGATTGAGCAGCATCTGGGGTCTTTTTGGCTTCTTGAAAATAGCTGGGAACGGACGGAATGGATGGCTCAAGGCCCATGCCGACGAGTTTCATGCGATAATCCGCTTCGACCAGAACGCGCGCCGTGCTTGAATCGCGAGCGATTCCAAAAACCTCAATGTCCTGCAGTCCAACGGCCTGTTGCAAATCGCGTCGGAATGCGTCACCCTTCAGAGTCGTTGTACGCAAAAACTCCTGGGCGTCTGCCAGATTTTGTTGTCTCGGCGTAATGGCGCAGCCGAAGCGGCCGCCCTCGAACCAAACGCTACGAAGGCACGTCACAAGGTCGTTCAATTGCAACACGGGTCGGCCTGTGGTCACATTCAAGCTGATTCCCTCAGCATTGACTCGCCACGGTCCAGCTGGTCCAGCGATTAAGATGTCTTTGTTTTCGCGATCGATAATCAAGTATTTTAGATCATAAATGCCCGCGAGATTTTGAAGGGATTCAGGAATCGGTTTGCCTTGTACGGCCAAGCGTTGCAACTGACGTTCAAGTTGGATCAAGGAAACCTTGCGAAATTCTCCTTCGCCTAACGCCGCGCCCCGCGCACGTTCTAGGTTGCTTGCCACGGACTGAAGTTTTTTTGAATGTTCGAAGTGTACTCTTCGGACTTCGCCCGTTCCGTTGACATAAACTCCTGTCAAATACGGTTGAATGGTGCCCTCACCTTGCGTGGTCGTCCATTCGTCAGGAGCAATGGTTTGCGTGATTAACTGCATGAGCGGTTGGAAGTCACCAATCGTGATTCCGCCGGCATTTCCTCGGGAGCCTTCGTTTCCTCTTGGTTGGGGTCGGCGCATCGATTCACCCAGGGAACGATAGGTTCGCGAGCGAATCCGATCATCATTGATTTGGCCAGCTGAAGTCCACATGCCGCGGTAAGCACCGCCGCGAAACTGCTCTTCGGAGATTTTGGCAAGCAGCAGGTCTTTTTCAGGGCCTTTAGCTGCAGAAGCCGCTTCTAACGCCGCGGGATACTCGCCAAACGAAATCGATTGACTGGCGTCGGTCAAGCCTTGACCAAACAAGGGGTAACCGCAAGGGCTACACGCTACCAAAAACGCTAAACAAAACAGTCCGTTGAAGCCGCACCTTGTTTGAATTCCCATCGCACCTCTCCGTTGACTGCCCCGTCGGCATTGTACGGCAGGCAAATGCCAGAAACAACGAAGATTTCCGTCGCCGTCGAAAGAATCTAAAAACAAAACAAGCCCGGACCGAGGTCCGGGCTTGTTTACCCATCAAAGTTCTTGAATTTCGATTATTTCGTGCCTGCAGGTGTTCCCGGAATGGCAGCAGGTTCAGCATGTGCTGGGGTTTGCAATACAGATGGACTGGTCGCTGATGGGGTGTAATAGCTACTGCCACCGTCGCAACCACAGCTGTTGGTCAACGCGTTACCAACGCAGCTGCTGATAGGAGAGCAAGCGTCATAATTTGATTTCGAACGGTCGAACAAGCGGCAACGTTTTCCGCAATGGTTGCTATGATTTGACAGTCCGGTGTCACATCCACAAGCGTCTTGGCGTGATCGAGATCCAAAATGACCACCGAAATAGGAGCCGAAACTACGTCCCGAATCGCAACCTTGATCGCCACCACAACCTTGATCGCCACCACAACCACCACCACATCCGCCTCGATCACGACCGAAGAACGATCCATGTCCGACGCGATTTGAGAAAATTCCGCCGCCAGAGTTGCAGCCGTTTCCAGCGGGCCAGCCGAAGCAACCGCCGTTGCATCCGCAACCACTTATGCCACCGATGGCACTAATGCCACCGCAACCTCCACCGCATCCACCATCACCGCCGCGGCCACCGCGCGACAAGAAGTTGCCTCCATGGCGGAATCCGCCCGCGCCACAGCCATTGTCCCCGTGGCCTCGACCATTCCCGCAACCACCGCCGCATCCACCACCTGTGGAAATCGAGCAATCATCATTGCAATAGCTGCTCCAGAGGCCTTCCGCGTCCGTTTGGGAAATCGTGCGTCCGCAAGTCGATCCACCAAAAGAGTTGGCAGCCCAATTATGAATTCGGCTTCCATGACCTTGAGCTGAGACGATAGAGGCCATGCTCGTCACGATAAGAGTGGCGCAGAAAAGCAGGGCGTGACTTAGTAGATTTTTCATTGTTGACTCCTAAACTTCTTTTACTCTTTTTCAATTCCTCCAACCACTCGCATTGCGTCTCGCCGCGTTATGCGCCGTCATTGGACGAAGAGCCGGGAATAGACTTACGACAAAAAAGAAACGGCGCGGAGTAACAAGGAGGGAGTTGGCCCCAACTCGTCATTCGCAAGACATCGGGGTTTGCATCGTCGTTAGGATCGGGACTTGTCTACCTATTTGAAGGTGAATTCCAGTAACTTCAAAAAGTCGTGTTGTCAGTTGCCTTCTGGGAAAAGACAGCCGAATGTTCATTGCACGCGGATTCGTCTGCGAATAGTGAACAAGCCGTTTTTTGCGGCGAAATATGCGGGTCGTAAACGGATTTTGATAAGCTGTGCCGAAATTTTGGATTGTGACTCCCAGTGGCTTTCGTCCGCCGTTCAACCGCATTCCAGACTGCCTTGGGCCTTGTGGGCGCGACCATCACTGTAAACGCCCGGCCCCTCTTTCGCATACCAGCGCATCAGAACACCGTTCCAATCGTCGAACGTGCGAGCCTTGGCGAAGTCCTCGCGCACTTCCTCATATTGAGGGTGCAGCACCGCGTATTTGATTCCGAACTTTCTCATTTGCGGACCGACTTTGTCGAGTCCATACAACGACTCTGCGAGTTGGTAGTGCTCCAAGATCACCGCGCGTTGTTCGTAAATCGTTGCTGGAGCTGGCAGTTCGCCGGTTTCTGCCAGGGATCGAGTCTGCGAAAAGATCCAGGGATTGCCGATTGCGCCGCGAGCCACGGTGACCCCATCGATGCCGGTTTCCCGAATCATTCGCAAACAATCGGCAGGCGTGAAAAGGTCGCCACTGCCGAGAATGGTCTTTTCGCCAACGTGCTGCTTCACCTCACGCAAAAACTCCCAGCGACTAGGCCCGATGTATCGCTGTTCCACGGTTCGCCCGTGGACCGTAATCGCCGCAACACCAGCTGCAAAAGCGCCGTCGAGAATTTCGAAGAACCGATCGCGGCTCTCGTTGGTATCGTCAATGCCCCTGCGCATCTTGACGGTTACCGGGACGTTCGGCGGGACGGAATCTCGCGTGCGGCGAACAATTTCCAGTGCCACAATAGGTTGACTCAAATGAAAACCTCCGCGACAACGCCCGAGAACTTTTCTAACGGGGCATCCAAAATTGATGTCGATCACATCAAAGCCCGCCTCGACTAGTTTCATTGCCCCCGCTGAAAATTGTTCTGGTTCCGCTCCCATCAATTGGCCGCCCACGGGATGGTCTTCGCCGGACAGATGCAAAAAATGGCTGGTCCGCTTGCGGTCCTTCAGATTGACTAGAAAATGGTCGAGCATCACTTCGCACAGGGCATAGCTGGCACCGTGGCGGCGCGCGAGCATTCGCATTGGCCAATCGCTATAGCCCGAAAGCGCCGCTTGTACGACCGGAAATCCAATTTCAACGTTACCAATTCGCAGCGGTCGAAATTGTTGTGAAATGGGTGCGATGGGCGTGGCGCTCACAATGGTCTTTCGGGATACGAAACTAAGACGCGGGCAGAATCGCATTCCGCCAAAGTTCCATTATCGTTATCTTGTTTGAGCACTAGATCAAGGCTTCACCGAAAGTTGCTGAAAATGCGCGGAATTCCCTCCGCCGGCAAACTTTTCCTTTTGAATCTTTCGGGGTCCGAACTTTCCAATACACTTTTTTTCCGATGTTGAATTTTCTAATCACCTATTGGCCCTTTGTGGTCGTTCTCGCCATGCTTTTGGCTGGATTGACCTTGCTGCGGATGTATGCAGGTCCCGGTCGGCTGCCCTATAAGTCGCGCGGTCGAATCATGACAAATGCTGAAGCAAAGTTTTTTCGAGTTTTGCAAAAAGCCGTGCAGGATGATTTTTTGATCTTTGCGATGGTTCGGATTGCCGATCTGTTGGTTGTCGAAGAAGGCATTCATAATCGTCGCGGATGGATTGGCAGGATTCTCTCCAAGCATGTTGACTTCGTCCTCTGCGATCCGGGAACCCTGGAGCCGAAAGCGGCGATTGAATTGGACGATCGGTCACACGAGCGTGCCGACCGAATCGAACGCGACGAATTTGTCGAACACGCCTTCGAGTCCGCTCGGCTGCCCCTGGTGCGGATTAAGCTGGCTAGCAGCTATGAATCACGCTCACTACGCCAAGTCATCGACGACGCGCTCGCTAAAAGGTAAAATGTGAGCATGAACGTGCCTAATGTCCAACCCTCCCGCAAGGCTGTCGTCGCTGTGGCGATGCACGCCGAAAAGCTGTTAATCATCCGCCGCAGTGAATACGTGCGGGCTCCGCACCATTTTTGTTTTCCCGGCGGCGGTATTGAAACCGGCGAGTCCCATGAAGAAGCTATCATTCGCGAAATGAAGGAAGAGCTGACCCTTGATATTGAGCCAGTCGCCAAACTTTGGACCAGCAGGACTTCGTCGGGTTACGAACTGAATTGGTGGCGAGTCAATTTGCCTGCGGAATTTTCAATTACCCCTAACTCTCAAGAGGTTGCATGGTGGGGGTGGTGCACTCCGCAGCAATTCCTCAAACTTCAGCCGATTCTTCCGAGCAACCAGGACTTTATGAAAGCCTGGTTCAACAAAGAATTCGAAATCGTCTAGGACGTCCAGCGACGAGTCGACACTCGCTAACCGGGGCGTCCTATCCTAAGTTCGTGGAGCATTCGGCAGGCAAACCGGCACGCTAAAACGAATTCTTGATGTCGACGCCTTGTCGTTCTCCGAATTGCCGCCGGAGTTGATGCCGACCGCAGCCACAAAAATACCTACGGCGGCTTGATTTCCAGCCGAGTTATTTACAGAAACGGCAATATCAAAATCGATGACGCGAACGTTGGCCGCCATGTTCGGATCGAGATGCGCTTGACCACTGGAAGTGAAGTTAATGCCTTTTGGGCTGACTGCCGCGCCCAACGTGGTGGTATTTCTTGTCGCCTCCGCCACGCCTTGGCAAATTTGCGTAATGCTCTGAGCAACAAAAGTCTTGATGTCGATCATCCAAAAAGCTCCACGGAGAGAATAAATGTCAGGATTGTATTAGAGTTGCTGGTCCAGAAAATTAGACGTGCGCAAGTCTCCAGCTTAGCCAGTATTCGAATCTTGGCAACTTCCAATTCGAGACGAGAAACCGAGCCAGTCCTCTCTTGAACGATTTCGGTTGATATTTTGTCGCCAATTATTTTCGGGCTTTTGGCTGACCGCCAAAGCTGTTTCTGACGATTGATGTTGGTGCTTTAACTTGCTAACCCTTGTGCTGGAAGCACCAAAAGACAAGCCGCAGTGGCCTATTGCTGGGCGTGAGTTTTTTCTTCCAGCTGCAGCGGTGTACGGTTGCGGCCAAGCAAACAGTCGAAATTATTTCTCATGCGGCTCGTCGGGTCGATGTTCTTGCTTTTGCAAGAATTGCCGGTTAAAAATCTCGGGGTCAAAGGCATCCGTTGGGGATTGATCCGGTTTGCGTTTGCGCAAATCGGGAATTGCCGGTGTGATTGATTTACCGAGCGTGTCTGGTTTGGGTTTGGACAACGATGCGTTAGCTGCTGGAACCGTAAGGCTATGCGATTTCTGCGATTCAGCGTTGACTTTGCTGGGGTTCTTTTGAGGAATTTGAGCGGCCCGAACGGGATCGGCCATCAATGCGACCCACTCCTGCAAGATCAGATGCTCGCGCGATTCTGGTTTGAACGCCGCTTGTTTCTGGGTATGGTGAGCCGTCAATGATTGTTGGATGAGCAAGCTGTTTTGGGGTTGACCGTCGCCGACAAAATGCATGACTTGAAATAAGTTTTGTTGGCTCATTCGTTTGGGCACCGACAAGCCGTGGCCGAGTTCTAAAAGGGGAAGGCTTTTTTGTTGACGATTGTGGCATCCTGCCGCTGCGCAATTTTTAACAAGAATCGGTTCGACAACTCGCTTAAAACTGGACCGTCCAAATTCAGGAACATGGTCGAGGGTTTTTTCAAGAGTGTGAATTGGCACCGTTGTCAACGAGTTTTCTGATACAGGTGTCGCCTTGGGAGCGTCAATGTCGAGCGTTTCAAAATTGGCCTTTTGAATCATGGGGTCGACCACATTGATTTGATCGCCTTCCGGTCTGACATTTGCAAAGGGGGGGGCGTCGAATGGCGCGTTTGGTCTTGTTGGAGAAGCAGCGGCAAGCCGAGTTTTTTCGGTGCGGTCGCGCGCGAAGGACAGCTGCCGACTCAGGTCATCCAGGGTTTGCGGGCTGATACGCGTGAACTGTAAGCGGTCAATTAGCCGCTGGGCTTGGTCGAATTGTTTAAAACGAATGCACCAGGGAACCAGCTCGGCCTGACTTGCAAAGTCTTCGCCGTCGATTTGGGATCGCAGGTATTCGAAAGCTTCGTTGTAGTTCTCGCAGACCATCGCAACTTGTTCGGTAGGGACGATGATGCGACTGCCGCTTAAGGTCTCAATGACGGTCTTCTCGAAGTCCGCTCGGACGATACCCTCTAACACGTTTTTGTTCTGCAGAACCACAAGGCTGGAGAGTTTTCCGTTGGGCTTTTGTGATTGCGCAGCGACAGGCGGTGCCCCGCCAACGGCGCAGTAGACGGCCACGAAAAAAAGATAATATCGCATCGAATTGAGAAGATTTCCGTCCATGCGTGTGGACCCTAGAGAAATTGCCAGCGCACGTCAATAGAAGTTGCGAACGGACGGGGGCCAACAACAAACCAATTTTGCGAGCAGGTAGGCGGGATTGCGATTTGCCGTTTGGTGCTTTTGAAATGGCAGAGGCGAAGGTGGCTGCTGGTGACTAGGGAGCCAACCGGGAGCGATACCAGCCGCCATCCGCTTGGAGTTCGAATTCGATGCGGTCGTGAAGGCGGTCGGCGCGGCCCTGCCAAAACTCGATCCGATCGGGGATCAGGGAATAGCCTCCCCAATTGTCTGGGCATGGGACCTCAGCTCCCTTCAGGCGTTCCTCTAGATCACGTGCCAGCAAATCAAGCTCTAAACGACCGGAAATTACGGCTGATTGGGCTGACACGGCGGCACTTATTTGTGACCCACGGGGACGAGAATAGAAATACTGCTGGGACATTTCGCGAGAGGTTCGTATCACCTGCCCTTCGACCCGCACTTGGCGTTCCAAGTAGGGCCAGAAAAAGACCAAGGAAGCCCGCTGGGTGGCCGCCATTTGACGGCCTTTTTTCGAATCGTAGTTCGTAAAAAACGAAAACTGGTCGTCATCAAGGGATTTCAGCAACACAATGCGAGCACTCACGTTGCCCTCGCGATCGCTCGTTGCCAGAGTCATCGCATTGGGCTCGAACCATTCTGGGGCTTCATCGACAGCAATCTGCAACCAGCGACGGAAACTCTCCAGAGGCGAGCTGCTTAGATCGTGTTCATTTAACCCGCTGCTGGCGTAGCTTTTTCGCAAGGAATGCAAATTGTCCATTTTGTACTGCTTCGTTACGGCGTTTCGACTTTGTGAAGAAATCGTATTTCGCTATCATACATAACCAATCATTCGAATTTGAATGGGGCAGCGCTCACTTCCCGTTCGATCCCCTTTTTGAAATTTGTAACTCGAGGACGAAGAATTTCGCCACAATGACCGACTCCAACTCCAAAACCAGCGTGGAAATGCGCATCGAACACGACTCGATGGGTGAGGTTCAAGTACCGAAGAACGCGTACTACAGCTCGCAAACGCAACGGGCTGTTGAAAACTTCCCGATTTCCGGTCAGCCGCTCCCGACTGAATTGATCCGCGCAATGGGACTGGTCAAGTTCGCGTGCGGTGTTGCCAATCGTGATTTAGGAAAACTTTCGAACACGGGCCAGGTGCGGCTGGACGCGGCGCAGATCGCCGCCATGCTACAAGCGGCCGAGGAAGTCGCCGCAGGAAATTTTGACGACCAATTTCCCATCGATATTTTTCAAACGGGTTCCGGCACTTCGAGCAATATGAATTGCAACGAAGTCATCGCCAACCGGGCCATTGAGCTCCACGGAGGAGATCGATTCCTGGCCAGCAAGCCGATTCACCCCAATGACCATGTGAACATGGGACAGAGCACGAACGATACGTTTCCAACAGCGATTCATGTTGCGGTGGCAATGGCGATTAAAGAAAAGTTGCTGCCTAACTTGAAGGCCTTTCATGCTGAGTTGAATGCAAAGGCCGAGGCTTGGACCAAGGTCATCAAGATTGGTCGCACTCACTTGATGGACGCCACGCCGATCACTTTGGGGCAGGAATTCAGCGGCTTCGCGCGGCAATTAGAGTTGTCCATCGAACGAGCGAATCGGGCTTTGGCAGCGGTGCTCGAATTACCAGTAGGTGGCACGGCAGTTGGAACGGGAATCAACACCCATCCGGATTTCGGTAAGCGGGTGGCCGAATCGCTCGTGAAAAAAACTGGTATTCCGTTTGTCGAGGCAATGAATCATTTCGAGGGGAATGCCCAGCGTGACGGCCTGGTCGATTGTCACGGGCATTTGCGAACGATTGCGACGACGCTGTTCAACGTAGCGAACAACGTTCGCTGGCTTGGTTCCGGACCTCGCTGCGGGTTTTTCGAGATCTTGATTCCCGATCGCCAGCCAGGCAGCTCAATTATGCCTGGCAAGATCAACCCAGTTATGTGCGAGTCGATGATGCAATTGACTGCTCGCGTGATGGGCAACGATCAAACGCTGGTCGTTTGTGGAGCCTCTGGGGGCCAATTTCAATTGAACATAATGATGCCGGTAATGGGCAGTACAGCGCTGGAGAGCGTTCGTTTGTTGGCCAACGGCGTACGGGCGTTTATTGATTTCTGTATGCACGGTTTGGAGGCGAATTCAGACGTCTGCGAGTCGTTTGTGGAAAAAAGTCTTTCGATGGTCACGAGTCTCAATCCGCTGATCGGGTACGACAAAGCCGCTAAATTGGCGAAAGAGGCCTTCAAGACCGGCAAGACAGTTCGCCAATTGTGCGAAGAGCAAAATATCCTGCCCAAGGATGTTCTCGATAAGGCGCTTGAGCCAATGAGTATGACTAGACCGCAACCTTAATAGATTAGTACAAGATACGTCACGACCATGGAGGGTAAGATGCTTCAGAGATTTGACATCGCCGGATTTTTGCTTTTCACCTTAGGTTTTGTCGTCGCTCAACCTCTTCATGGTCAAACGTCCGAGAAGGATTTCATCGCCGGCCTTTATGGGAAAACGCATTCAGCCAAGACCGCGGCCGATTACACGCAAATCCTCGAGGCCTGTGCAACTGCGGACTCCCGCGAACTTTCGCAGAAGAACCGCGACTATTGCTTGTCTCTGAGTGCTTGGGCCTGTTCGCGTCGCGGCGAACTGCGAATGGAGCTGGCCAGCGATTTTCAAAGTGTCGGAAACGCGGCGCAAGCCAACGCGATCTTGATGCAAGCGAAAGAAGACTTCGATCGGGCATTGGCCTGCGATCCGAAACGATGGCGGGCGTGGCTCGGCCTCGGCATGGTCGATGTTCAGCGACAAGATTTTAAATCCGCCGTCGAAAGATTCTCGAAGGTAATTGAGCTGGAGCCCAAAGAGTCATGCGGATTTTTCAATCGAGCTGAGGTCTGTTTCGAATTGAGTAATTACTCTGCGGCCCTCGCCGATTATGATCACGTTTTGAAGATGAATGCAGCGGACATGCAGGCCTTGACTGGCCGAGCACACTGCCTGAGCGAGCTGGGAGAAAGAGAAAAGGCCCGTGCAGATTACGATGTGGTTTGCAAGATGCTGCCGACAAGTGGCATGGCGCGTCTGAATCGAGGTGACCTGCTGGTTGAGTTGGGCGATTATCGTTTGGCGATGCTGGATCTTGAAACCGCCATGAAAGTTGGGGTTCGAGAGGCAACGTCTCGTCTAGCAATTCTTTTGGCGACTTGCCCAGACGCCCAGGTCAATGACTTGGAACGAGCTAAAAAACTGGCCCAACAGGCCGTGGAATCGTCGGGCGAGACTCTGGAGTCGTTGCAATGTCTAATGACTGTTTGCAACGCTGCGGGCGATACAACGGAGTCCGAAAAGATTGAACGTAGAATTGCTCAATTGCAACAGCAGAAATCACCAATCGTTCGCGAGGCAGGACTGATACCTCTCTCATTTGAGCGAAAATAGCTACCAGTTACGTTGAGCCCAACAAAAAAAAGCCGCTTCGATTGAAGCGGCTTTTTTCGCTTTTACAAACTCTTATCGTCTATCGATTGCGAGTTGGGACGACTGGCGCTGCTGCTTGATTGGGAATCAATGGTGCAGCAGGCTGTGGCAAGTTCAAGAAGTTGATTTCAGTTGACTTGGGAATTGCTTTGAGAACCGTTTTACCTGGAGATTTGCTTGGCGAACCAGCAGTCTTTTCTTTCTTTTCGACCGAAACTGGATCGATCAAAGGTTTTGGTCTTCGAAGTGGCTGCAATTCTTCAATTTGGTGCGCAGGCGATTGAATTTCTGGAGCGACTTGTTCCAATTCGTCGCGAGTATAACCTACTGGCTTGGCTGGATTCAGGCGACGACCTTGGGTGAAACGGGCGTCATCGGGCAAGGGGCGGATCAGGGGTTGTACGACTTTTGCTCGCAGGACGATGTTTTTATTGACTTCGCCAACGATCGAGCCGGGGACTGAATCATCAAGAGCCGGTTCGGTCGAGTCTGTCGTCGGAGCAGGTAGTTCAAACGTTTTCCCTTGATCTGCATCTGGCAGCTTCCAGCCGTCTTCATTTTCACCATAGCTTCGAACGTCGTTCACCAACAGATTGCCTTCAGCTTGGGAGTCCGGTGCCTGCTCTGACGCAACGCCCTCTTCGATAGGATCAGCCTGAATTTCCTGAGGTGGGATGACTAGGTTGCTATTTGGAGAATCGCCGGCCGATTTTTCGCTGACGACGACCGAGTTGATCGGCGCCGGAGTTGAAGTGCATTCGGCAGAAATCTTCTGTGGCTCCGTCTCGTTGCGCAACGTTTTTTGGCGAGAAATCAGTATGGAATTTGCCACCAGGGGAATATCGGAACTAGTCAGGTTTTTTTGATAGCCACTCTCGGTGAAGTAACGGGAGTGAGTGTCTATCGCATCGTCGTTTTGGGCGACCTGAGTTTTTGCAGTTTGAGGATTGCTGCAAGTGCAATGGGTTCGGTGATTGCGAACAAAGGAGAATCGTCCGTTGCAACAGCCGCTGGTGAAAAGGAGGAAGGAGGCTACCCCGGCGACTTTGAAGGCGTGTCGAATTTTTGACTTTGGCATCATTGACCCGTATCCCTGTAACTGACCTAGGTGGTGGATCGCGCTTATCAGCAACAACCCTTGCGTTTGTATCGACAGGAATATTAAGAACTCGCTGAATTTCGTAACTTCGCGTTAGGATACGAAAATCAGGTATTTGCGTTACGATCAGAGTAAGCGGCAGGACGTGAACAAACGTAATTCTCGCGAAATCTTTTGCAGTCGGCAAAGTTTTCCAACAGCGGGAATCAGTGCGTTATTTTGCGTATTTTTCCGCGATGCGATCAATCTTGGCCGCCAGAATGAAATCGTTTTCGCTCAAGCCATCGATTGCGTGGGTCCAGAGTTCGATCCAAACATTGCGATACCCTTCGAGATGAAGGTCGGGATGGTGGGCGTCTTTTTCCGCAATATCGGCAATTTCGGAAAACATTGCCAAGCCCTTTAGGAAATTGGCGACCCGCCAGTCCTTCCGAATTCGTTTGCCGTCGTGGGTCAGTTTCCAACCGGGCAAATTCTCTATTTGCTTTTTAGCCAATGGCAACGGGCAGGCGTCCACGCCGCCTTCGCAGGGTTTACACTTCTGTCCGACCAACTGCTGGTGCGATTGGACTTCCATTGCTTGCCTCGTTTGCATCTAAAAGTTTTTGAGAAAATTCAAAGGCGACTAAGTCTTTTTAGGGGATTCCCAATCGACACGCGGCGAGTCACCCCACAAGGCCTCAAGACTGTAGAATTGGCGAGAATCCTCGTCGAACAAATGAATGACGACGGTTCCATAGTCGAGAACAATCCAGTTGGAACGATCAACCGAATGGTTGCTGTACCGTTTGTCGTTGAGTTCATTCTCGAGCTTGAATTGGATTTCGTCGCTCATCGCTGAGATTTGTCGCTGGCTGGTGCCAGTAGCGATGACGAAATAATCAAACAGTGCAGTCACGTTTCGCATATCCAAGATCACGATATCTCGACCGTTGTTTGCTTGTGCGGTTTGGGCGGCGGCAATTGCCAATTCCAAGCTGGTCGCAGAGGTGGTTCGTTTGCCGGTCGACGATTGGAGTTCAGTCACTCGAGATCCTTTGTTTGCCTCAGTCATTAATGCATTTGTATTCATTGAGCTTTTTCGTTTCTATTCATCATTATGCCATAAAGCGGGCATTTTTCCGATGAGGCTGCCGAAGAATTTGTGAGCCTGCGTTGTTCTGTTTTGGACCAGCGGGCTCTAAAATTGGTTCATTCGGAAATCTGGAAAGTTCAATTTTGGGGGCGCAAATGGGGGATGGTGAGAATTCACGGATGCGGATGCCACTTGAAGGCGTCTTTTTTACTGAAATCGAGGCTGCGGCAAAACGGATCGGTCCGTTTGCCCTGCGAACCCCGGTGAGCACGTGTTCCAAGCTCAACTCGCTTGCTGGCCATCAATTGTTCTTTAAGTGCGAGAACATGCAGAAGGCTGGAGCCTTCAAGTTTCGCGGGGCCTGCAATGCGTTGGCAGCAATGCCGAATAACCTTTTGAGAAAAGGTGTGGTGACCCACAGTTCGGGGAATCACGCGGGAGCTTTGGCGCTCGCCGCGCGGATGTTTGGCACAAAGGCCTCCATCGTTATGCCCACCAATTCGATTGCCGTAAAACGAGAGGCCGTCATCGAATACGGAGGAGATGTTATCCCCTGTAAACCGAACCAGCGCGATCGTGAAGCGACTGCGGCGCGTGTCGAAGCTGATACTGGCGCGACGCTTATTCCACCGTACGATCATCCGGACATCATCGCCGGGCAAGGGACTGCCGCGATGGAAATGTGTGAGCAAGTCCCCAATTTGGATGTGATTATTGCGCCGGTTGGCGGCGGCGGTTTGCTTGCAGGAACGTGTATTGCCGCCAAAGGAATTCGCGCAAATATCCAGGTCTTTGGTGCGGAGCCGGTCGGAGCCGACGACGCCTTCCAAAGCAAAGCGCGCGGAGAGTTGGTGCTCAACGACCATCCGCACACGATAGCCGATGGACTGAGAACTAATTTGGGTGCATGGACTTGGCCGATCATTCGCGACCAAGTCACGGCGATCTTGACGATTGACGAACAAGAAATTATCTCGGCAATGCGGTTGTTTTGGGAGCGAACGAAATTGATTATCGAACCCAGTTCTGCGGTGGCCGTTGCGGCTGCGATTTACAAACTACCAACCGCCCTGGGTCGCACGCTCAACATCGGCGTCATTCTCAGCGGTGGAAACGTTGATCTGGATAACCTTCCTTGGTGACATCTCGCTTTTGCCCAAAAAAGTATGAACTGCCAATCCTGGGACGTTTGTAGAATGGGCGAAAGTACGAAAGAACATTGACGAATGAATGGGAAGTCGTCGCCGGCTCTGGTGATCTTGACGATTGCAACGGACATACGGGAGTGACTTCGGAGTTTCCTGGACGCACCATTTACGGGGTGTTGACCGATTCGTTTTCATAAGTGCTCCGACTTTTTCGCAGCACCCTTCACCCTTCTTATTGCCGTCCATAAATAATTGAACCGTTGTTAACAGGACCCGATACTCAAGCCATTCAAAGGTAAATCGGGAATCGGTCTTTCGGAAAAAACGGCGACGACGTTTGATCTTGGTCGGCCTTTTGGGGCGAAGCAGGGCTCTTTAATTTTTGCCATGGCTATCGGCGGCTAATATCGCTCGTAGGCATTAACCACTCTATTTGATACCACGAACTCGCCCTTCTCGAAGTCTGAGATGCCGCAAAACGTGGTGTTCTTCCGAAGGCGTGTCCGTTAATAAGTGTCGGGACCATCTGGGCGTTTGAAAAACTTTTCCAGATCAATGCCCTTCTCTCGTTGTTCATCTTCGAGCAGTTTGATTCGCACTTCCATCTTTTCTACCTGCTTAACCAACTTTGGGACCAAATCTTCAGCGGGGTCTTTGATTTCTTGTTTGGGTACCGCCGGATAATTTAGTTGACGTTGCAAGGCCGAAAAAAAGTACAATGGTTCCTTGCGTCGATTGGCAAGTGCAATGCGACCTTCCTTCTCGCCAAACAAAATGGGAATTGGGCGGATCGCATCGCTTCCGTCCTGTTGACTGCGAATGACGTAATAATCGCTGTGCACATAGACAAGGTCCGCCAGTTCAACGAGGCCGATCTTGTGTCGAATGCCCATCATCCAGTGTTGCCAGACTTCATCGAAGACCGGATCGGCGGCCATCGCCGCGAGGCCCTTGTCATAGGGCAAACGATTGCGGCAAAGTACCTCAAATTGAAAAAAGAAAAATGCCGGCAGCTTGGTAAGATTGGCACGAAACGTCGCCTCGGCCTCGAGGATCAGAAAGGCACGCGTCATGTCGAAACGACTGCGATCCGATTCGGCTTGTTCAACGAGGAAAGTCTGAAAGGGAGTAAAATAATGCGACATTCGATGCATGGCGGTTGACATCGTTCCCACGTGGTTCAGTTCGGCGAGAAGGTAGTCAATTGCCATCGGCAACTTTGTCGTCGACAGAATTTCTTCACGGACCGATCGCAGTAGTTCTTGCGCCGGTTCCGCTCCGTGACTGCGAAGGGACAGCGCACGAAACAAGTGTGCCTGCTCGATGTGTTCTTCGCGGTCCAAAACGGTTTGCATACTTGTCTCCTAACGAACTATTATTTGGGTTTTGTTTGCAGCGCAGCATTTCCGCTTGGGTCGTCGACTCTAGAAGGCTTGGCCAAGTTCTCTTTCAAAAAATCTGCCGCGTCGTCGACGATCTTTGTATAGATGAAGCCTTGAAAATGTCCCTTGCCCTTCAAGGTGACAAATTTGCTTACATTGCCGGAGGCCAACGACTGTTGGTGCAATCGTTGAGCGGAGGCAATGGGGACAATGCGATCACAATCGGCATGATAAAAGAAGAACGGAGTTCGCACATCTGCCGAAAAATTTTCAGTTGGCGACGCGTCTCGAAAAATATTGGGATTTGATTTTTTCGTAGCTCGCAGCCAATACCAGAGTGCCAACGAGCGGTCACCCATCCAGTCGAAATCACAAGGGCTGCCCCCCGCCACCACGGCTTTGATGCTCGGGTCTATCCCTTGCAGAGGCGTGGGAATGTCACCTTCCCCTTCAAATTGTTTGTGATTCGTCGCCAACAAAAGCGCCAAATGGCCTCCGGCCGAATATCCGTAAGCTCCGATCCGTTCCGAATCGATTTGAAGCGACTCGGCATTCGACCTCGTCCAGCGTACGGCGTTACGGCAATCAATGATTTGAGCTGGGAACGGGTGCCACGGAGCGAGTCGATAGTTGGGCGTAATCACAACAAAGCCCCGACGGGCCAGGCGCTGGGCGTGAAACCTCCAGTTCAGCTTGCTGCCGAAAGCCCAAGCTCCACCGTGAAACATGACAACCGCAGGAAATTTCCCCGGACCTTGCGGGGTGTAGATATCCAGTTTTAGGACCCAGCCTTTGCCGCGCGCAAATTCGACGCCTCCCTTCTTTTTGACCTGGTACAACGTATTGTGACTCGCCGGAGTGGCATCAAGCCCCAATGAAGTCGGGAGAATTGTTTCAATCGGCGGCGCTGTGGATTCTTGGACCATTGACATCTCTGCTGAATTTGTCAGGCAAACCATCGTCAGGCTGAGAACCGCAAGCCGATACCAGCCTGTCACTCTTTCGTTCGGTGGAAAGGGTTTAGACAAATCGAATTGCTTTCCCATCAGAAACCTGCGACAAATGATGACGACAGAGAGAATTGAGGTTCAAAAGAACAGTGAAGCATCGAGGATCTCGAGCTCAACTGCTCGCCGGTTTTTTGACTTGTCTCTATAATAGGGCACTGAGGTCGTGTGAGCTAATAGGACTGACTTCCATTCGCTTAATTTACCCCTATTTGTTCACAGTTACTGACAACTTGGGCCTCGATACCCTTTAATTTCGATCCAGAGCACGTCATGGAACATTCCAAGTTTTCTACAATTTCCGAGGCCGTTGAACAAATCAAGCGAGGCGGCGTCGTGATTGTGCTCGACGATGAGGACCGTGAAAATGAAGGAGACTACGTTTGTGCCGCAGAGTTGGCAACGCCAGAGACGATCAACTTTGTGTTAAGCGGACGCGGAGATTTTTGCATGCCAATTTTGGCCGAAACGGCGCGGCGGTTGGAGGTGACACCACTCGTGCAAACGAATACCACAAAGTTGGAAACGGCTTTTCTAACGCCACTCGATCATGTGTCAGCTAAAACCGGAATCACAGCAGCCGAACGAGCCTTTTGCGTCCGGGAAATATGTAACCCGAACAGCAAGGCGTCTGATTTCGTGCGTCCGGGGCATGTGCATTTGCTTCTGGCACGTGAGGGTGGAGTGCTGCGCCGTGCCGGGCATACGGAAGCAGCAGTTGATTTGGCGCGAATGGCTGGTTTGGCACCGGCAGGTGTGATTTGTGAAGTGCTTGACGAAAGCGGAAATCGAGCGACCCGGGATGGACTCATGGAGATTGCCCGTTGTCATTCCCTGCCAATCATTACGATTGAAGATTTGATTTCACATCGTCGTACCAGCGAGAAACTAGTTTCGCAGATTGCTGCGGCGAAGCTGCCGACGCGTTTTGGTGATTTTCAAATTGTCGCCTACAACGTGAAATTCGAAAGCCAACAACCAATTGCACTTGTTATGGGCGACCCTGCGAAACAGGCAAAGGCGCCGCTCGTTCGAATGCACAGCAGTTGTTTCACCGGAGATTTGCTGGAGTCGTTGCGGTGTGATTGCGGGGATCAATTGCACATGGCGATGGAGCGAATTGCAGCAGAAGGACACGGCGTCATTGTTTACTTGCCGCAAGAAGGCCGAGGCATTGGTCTGGCCGAAAAAATTCGCGCCTACGCGTTGCAAGACAACGGTCTCGACACCGTCGATGCAAATTTGGCGTTGGGCTATCAGGCCGACAGCCGCGACTACGGAGTGGGGATTCAGATTTTGAAGGATCTGGGGTTGCGCCAGATTCGACTTCTGACGAATAATCCCAAGAAGTTGGAGGCCTTCAATCTGCGGGGCTACGATCTGGAGGTTGTCGATCAAGTGCCGTTGTTGTCCAAAGCGAACGTTCATAATGCGGGCTATCTCACCACGAAACGAGATCGACTTGGCCACCGAATTCCTCTTTGATTTGTGGCTGGTATTCCTTCGGGAAGTAACGACTGATTTTCAATTCTAATTCGCTTTTTTT